>JABLTN010136664.1_pt1 | contig 301422 bp, 258 predicted proteins | sample 7160141 | NCBI WGS metagenome assembly JABLTN01 (sample SAMN14651226, study PRJNA627086) | human gut metagenome | isolation source: feces | host: Homo sapiens | reverse complement strand
GAGTACATAAAATTTTGCTTTTTTTACACTGATTGCCCTTTTTCAGGTATCAACGTTTTAGCTGATACAAATATAGGTTTTTCCCGAATTTGGGAAAAAGTAAAAAAATAAAAATTAAGAAAGTGTGAGGTATGATTATGAGAATGATGAAAAACAACAATAATGAAACAGTTATGGTGATCGGGATTGATCATGGTTATGGAAACATGAAAACAGCTACCAGATGTTTCCCATCCGGTGTAAGCCCATTGACAAGGTGCTTCCAAAATGAGATGGTTAAGCATAGACAAATATATCATGGTGCTCGGTGCAAGATTGCATTTGCTGAATGTGTACTAAATGATGAACGAAATCAGGGGATTAGAGCTTGCTCTGATGCCATTGTTGATTCATTGAAAAGATTAAGTAAAGAAAATAATAGAATGCAAGTTTCATATGGTGAAACATTGACCATATCTGATTTGAAAAAATTTATTGCAGACAACATGGATGCAGATATTTTGCATATATCAGGGCATGGTTATTATGATCGAAGAAGTAATATGGCAGGGCTGATGGTAGGAAATGAATTTTGGATGGCTGACGAGAATGATTATAAGGTTCCACCAGTTGTAATTTTAAGTGCATGTCATGTTAGCCCGAGAGGAAGTGGAACTGTGAATGTTGCAGATATGTTTATGCGTGCAGGAGCAGAAGCAGTATTGGGAACTTTTATTCCAATAGATGCAAAGAGAAATATGGTATTGGTTAATCGCCTTTATAGATATATAGCAGAAGCACAAAAAGGAAGTGCGCAGTATAAAACTTTGTCAGAAGCTTGGTCAGGTTTGGTTGCAACTAATGCTATTCATGAAATTGCAGAGACATCTAAAAAATTTTTTGAATGGATTTGGGGGATAAATAGTAAAGGAAAGATACGAATGATGGATTTTATGATGGAAAGAAGTGTTGGAAGACTATACGGTTCAACAATGTATGCAGATACTATTTTGATTGTGAAAGAAATGCTTCATGAAGAAGGTTTGGATGGAAAATTTGACGATGTTCTTAATCAAGAAAATTATTTCCCAGAGTCATTTTTTTATCAATGGGTAGGTTTCCCAGAGAATATTTTTTTGTATAATGAAGTGTTCGCAGAAACAATAGATTTATAAGAGATATGATATTATTAATTAAAGGAAAAGACCGAAGAAAGAGCCAAAAGTAGATGGATTAAAAGGTTTTCTTTACTTGGATAAAAATGATATACTGATGGTAGCACTATAATGGAAAAGTATTTTGAACATATTATAACTAAATATAATAGTATCTATAAAGAATTTTCAGAAGTGACACATCATGCGTGTGAGCATACTTATTGTAGCAACATGACAAAGTCAGGTATGAATCCCAAAACTTTGCAATACCTTATAGGACATGCAGATATAGGAGTGACTTTGAACACTTATACACATATTGGCTTGTACGATGCAAAAGAGAAATTGGAGAGAGGTGCCAAAGTGACACAATGTAAAAGTGAGGAAGAACAGTAGTAATATGGGAAAATGAGAATTTTCAAGGAGTTTTGAATTTATGATAAAAATACTTTTCATCTGCCACGGCAACATCTGCCGTTCCCCCATGGCAGAATTCATATTAAAAGATATAGTAACAAAACGTGGTATTGCCGATCAGCTTGAGATCGCATCGGCAGCCACCAGCACAGAAGAGATTTGGAATGGTGTTGGGAATCCGGTGTATCCACCGGCAAGAGAAGAACTTGCCAGACATGGGATAAGTTGCAAAGGCAAACGGGCGGTGCAGCTTACAGCCTCAGATTATGATTATTACGATTATCTGATCGGTATGGATTCTATGAATATGAGGAATATTGAACGAATGACCGGACACAGACGTGGGGATAAGATCTATAAGATGCTGGAGTTTGCCGGGCGGGATGCAGATGTCAGAGATCCGTGGTACAGTGGAAATTTTCGGGAGACTTATGAAGATGTTGTAGAAGGCTGTCAGGCGTTTCTTGACTGGTTGACAATTAACAAGAAATTAAGTAATTGATTAACCCAAATTTCACTTGATTTCCGAATAATTAAGTTGGATGCGAACTTTCTTTTTGCTAAAGAACATGTTAATATATATATAATAGCAAGTTCCTGTGGAAACAGAACATGTAAAATTAGGTAAGTATTCATTGTTGGGAGAAGATATTATTATGGCATTTGAATCATGGAGAGAGATTAACAGAATAAGGAAAAATCACCGCGACGCCATATATTTTTACGCGAATCTGCAAGAGCGGTTTTACACGATTGAGGAAAATGATATTCTGCCTGATGAGTTGGATCCGGATGATAAAAATTTACTAAAAGCATTTTGCGACTGCACATGTATAGAAGAAACAGAGAAGAATAAAATGTGCAATTTGTATAGACAGATTGAGCAGGGAACAAAAGAGCCGATCAAGATGGATGATTTGGAGACGTGGGTGCATCTTGAGACCAGATCAGGGAAGAAAGCTCTGATGGCAGTCCTTTGTTACCTTGAGAAAGATGAAAAAGGATTGATTCGGGAGTATGTGGGCATGATACGGATCATGCGCAAACAGGAATTAGAGAATCGGGAGATTGTGACATCGTTTAGCAATGATAAGAATCCGGCATTCTTTCTCAAGAAGATTGCGCGTTTTCAGGCAGAGCATCCGGAGCGGAAGTATGCATATATTCAGTTTGATGTCCGTAGATTTAAGTATATCAATGAGAAGTATGGCAGTGATACAGGAGATGATATTCTTCGGTATATATATGACACGCTGGATGTGATGTGTGATAAGGAACATCTGCATTGTAGATTGTCAGCGGATGTATTCCAGATCGTGACCTATTATAATTCCAGAGAAGAAATCATGGAATTTATTGATAAACTTGATGAAAAGATTCGGAGATATGGTGATATCAAGTTAAGCATTACATATGGAGTGAATATCGTACCGGGCAGTTCAACGGCATATCGCAAGCATGGAGATGAAGCAGGACTTGCCCGTGCAGAGGGTAAGCGGACGATTTTGAATAAGGTTGTATTCTATGAGGATACGCTGATGAATCATGTGAAACAGACGGGAGCGATCGAGGAAGTTGAGGAGGAGGCTCTGAGACGGGAAGAATTTCAGGTTTATCTTCAGCCGAAGTACCAGTATGACAGAAGCCGTGCGAAGATCGTTGGAGCAGAGGCGCTTGTGCGCTGGATTGATGCAAATGGAAAATGCAAGTCGCCGATGGAATTTATTCCGGTATTTGAGGCAAATGGATTTATATACAAATTAGACTGTTTCATGTGGGAGATGGTATGTAAAGTTATCAGAAGATGGCTGGATACCGGAAGGCAACCACTTCCAATCTCGGTAAATGTGTCGAGAACCTATCTTCAGAAAGAAGATGTTGCAGGATATATCAAGAATCTGATCGACAAATATCAGATTCCGATGGAGCTGTTCCAGTTAGAAATTACGGAGACAATGGAGAATGCAGAATCATTGTCTTATATCAATAGTTTGAAACAGGCGGGATTTACATTGTTAATGGATGATTTCGGATCAGGTTATTCTTCCCTTTGTATGTTGAAGAATACACCATTTGACGTATTGAAGATGGATCGGCAGTTTTTGGATGAATGTTTGGACAGTAAACAGGGTAAGACGATCATTTCTCATGTGATATCCATGTCAAATGATTTGGGCTTAAGTATTATAGCAGAAGGCGTAGAGAATCGAGGAACGGCAGATTTCCTTTATGATAATGGATGTAGTGTATCTCAGGGATTTTATTTTTCCAAGCCTGTTTCGATTCCGGAGTTTGAGCATATGTTGGATGAACAGCAGACAGAGCAGCAGAGGTAGATATAAGGAACGGGAGGACAAAGTACTGTTGGAACTTTTGGATGGAAGACCGGAGAATACGAAAGGAAGACTGGAGAAGGAGATTCGGGTATATGATTTTCTTGACCATCTTGGAATAGAATATAAGAGAGTCGACCATGAACCGGCATTTACGATGGAAGTATGTGAGGAGATTGATAAGATGTTGCAGGCGACAATCTGTAAGAATCTTTTCCTGTGCAATCGTCAGAAGACACAGTTTTATCTGTTGATGATGCCGGGAGACAAGCCGTTTAAAACGAAGGAGATCACTTCACAGATCGGGAGCGCAAGACTGTCATTTGCATCGGCTGAGGACATGGAGAAATATCTGGATATCGAACCGGGGGCTGTCAGTGTCATGGGACTGATGAATGATACGGAGCATCATGTACGGCTGCTGGTGGATGAAGACATATTAAAAGGCGAGTATCTTGGCTGCCACCCATGTGTGAATACATCCAGTCTGCGGATGCGCACGGCAGATGTATTCGGATCGTATCTGGATGCGGTCGGACACGATATGACAAAAGTCGTCCTGACAGGTGAAGCATAGAGCAAAGAAAAAACCAGGCCATAAGTCATATACATTCAGGGAAATGTTGTTGACCATGTGTTTGGTTTTTGCTATGTTTAGACGAGAGATTTGAAAGGAAATAAAATATGAAAGAAAATATAAAGGGACAGCCGGGAAATAGAAAACCGGATGGCAGAAAAGTCCAGTCCCCAAATAAGAAACCCAACCCCGTGGCATACGAATATACAGACGAAGAATACCGGAGATTACTTGTAAAGAAGCAGACAGAGATGGAAAAGCTGCTTTCAGGATTTGCACCGGTCGATCCAATTGTGGGAATGGAAAATCCGTATTATTACAGGAACAAAGTATGTGCGGAATTCAGAAAGCTGAAGAACGGTACGATCATCTCCGGCCGATATCAGGAGGGTACTCATAATGTCATAGAGACAAAAGGCTGCAAGATCGAAGATCAGCGGGCGGATGCGATCATTCAGGATATCACAGGGCTGTTCCGGTCATTTAAAATGATGATCTATAATGAAGACAGCGGATATGGACTGATCCGTCATGTGCTGATCCGGACAGCACATCAGACCGGACAGATCATGGTGATCATTGTGACGGCATCTCCGGTATTTCCGTCGAAGAAGAATTTTGCAAATGCACTTTTGAAGCTTCATCCGGAGATCACAACGATCGTTCAGAATATAAATACAAAGGATACGAATATGGTGTTAGGTGACCGAAATCAGGTCATCTATGGCAAAGGCTATATAGAAGATGTTCTCTGTGGCAAACGGTTTCGTCTGTCACCGGGAAGCTTTTACCAGATCAATTCTGTTCAGACGGAGAAATTATATAACAAGGCGATCAAATATGCGGATCTGAAAAAGAAAGAGACGGTGATAGATGCATACTGCGGAATCGGAACGATCGGTATCGTTGCAAGCGACCGGGCAAAACGAGTGATCGGTGTGGAACTGAATGCAGAAGCAATCCGTGATGCGAAGATTAACAGCCGGATGAACAAGATAGAAAATATCGAGTTCTATGCAAATGATGCAGGCAGGTTTATGGTAGAACTGGCAGACGCAGATGAGCATATTGATGTTGTGTTTATGGATCCGCCTCGTTCAGGAAGCACAGAAGAATTTCTTTCTTCTGTTGTGACTCTGTCTCCGCGTAAGGTAGTTTATATTTCCTGTGGACCGGATACCCTTGCGAGAGATCTGAAGTATCTGACCACACATGGCTATCAGGTGTTAAAGATCACACCATTTGATCTCTTCCCATTTACTGAGCATACAGAGGTTGTTACGCTATTGACGAGAGACAGAGTTATTTTTAAGTAGGAGAGGAACGTTATTAAAGATGAAAGAAAAGATAAAATTATTATCCGGTGCACAACTGAAATATATAGCATTTGCTTCAATGTTGATCGATCATGTTAATAAAACATTTTTCATATATTTTAACAGTAAGGCTTTAATAGTTATGAGTGAACTGTTTGATATATTAGGCAGGATCGCATTTCCTATCTTTATTTCCCTGTTGGTGGAGGGATATTTTAAAACGAGAAATCGATGGAGATATTTGGGAACACTCCTGGTATTTGGAATTATATCAGAGGTTCCGTTTGATATGTGTACATCTAATGTATTTTTTGAACCAAACTGGAATAATATCATGTTTACGCTTGCACTGGTGTTGGCGATGATCTGGATTATTGATGCTCTGAAAAAGAAGATGCAGACACTGCCCAAGTTCTTGTGGTATCTTGTATCTTTTATAATTGTAGCAGTAACTTGTCTGATAGCCATGAATCTGAGTCTGGATTATGATTCCCATGCGGTGTTGATCGGTTATTTTCTGTATCTTTTTCATGACAGACCGATTATTGCTATTCCGTTTAATTTTGCATCGATGTATAAGGAACCATGGGCACTTCTGGGTTTTGGCCTGATGCTTACCTATAATGGAAAGCGTGGAAAGCAGAATAAGCTTGTGAACTATTTGTTTTATCCGGTGCATCTTCTGATATTGGGAATTCTGAGAATGTGTCTTGGAATTTGACAGTAATTTGACGGCAACCGGCTGATAATCATTGAATTTTATGCCCCAATGTAGTATAATCATCGTGCTATTTTGGGGCTTTTTTGCACCATTATACAGGTAAAGAACAAGAATACAGAGAAAAATTACCTTGTGGCATCAACTTTGAACGGCCATCTGACATAACGTAATATGGCTGAATGGTATGAGTTGTATGACCTTATAAATCAAGGTTTTAAGGAGGAATTATAACCATGAAGCTCGGCATAGTTGGACTTCCCAATGTTGGAAAAAGTACATTATTTAACTCTCTGACAAAAGCAGGTGCAGAATCAGCAAACTATCCATTCTGTACCATCGACCCAAATGTAGGTGTCGTTGCAGTACCGGATGAGAGGTTAGACAAGCTGACAGAGATGTATCACTCAGCAAAGACCACTCCTGCAGTTATTGAATTCGTAGATATCGCAGGACTCGTAAAGGGCGCATCCAAAGGCGAAGGTCTGGGAAACCAGTTCCTTGCAAATATCAGAGAGGTAGATGCGATCGTTCATGTTGTCAGATGCTTTGAAGATACAAATGTTATTCATGTAGATGGTTCGGTTGATCCGATCCGTGATATTGAAACGATTAATCTGGAGCTGATCTTTTCCGATATCGAAGTTCTGGATCGTAGAATAGCAAAGACGATACGAGGTGCAAGAAATGATAAGATGCTTGCAAAGGAGCTGGATTTCCAGCAGCGTATCAAAGCGCATTTGGAGGAAGGCAAGCTTGCAAAGACTCTTGAAGTAACAGATGAGGACGAACAGGGTTGGATCGAGGAATACAACCTTCTTACATGGAAACCGGTTATTTTCGCAGCAAATGTAAGCGAAGACGATGTAGCAGATGATGGAGCATCAAATGAGTATGTTCAGAAAGTAAAAGAATATGCAAAAGAATTTGATTCAGAAGTATTTGTTGTCTGTGCACAGATCGAGCAGGAGCTGGCAGAACTGGATGACGAAGAAAAGAAAATGTTTTTGGAAGATCTTGGAGTAAAAGAATCCGGTCTTGATAAACTGATAAAGGCAAGCTATTCACTGCTTGGACTGATCAGTTATCTGACAGCCGGTGAGACAGAATCCAGAGCATGGACGATCAAGAAGGGAACAAAAGCGCCGGGAGCAGCCGGCAAGATCCATTCTGATTTTGAGCGTGGATTCATCAAGGCAGAGGTTGTAAGCTATAAAGATCTTATGGAATGTGGCAATATGGTAGCTGCCAAAGAAAAAGGTCTGGTAAGACAGGAAGGTAAAGAATATGTGGTAGAGGACGGAGATGTCATCCTCTTTAAGTTCAACGTATAATACAGCTTCCTTTAGGAGATAACAAGAAAATGGAAACTATTTCAGAATATTTTAACAGTATTATCTTTCCGCATTTGGGAATCTTCCTGAAGCATGTAGGTGATCATATATCCATTGGCAGCTTTGAAATCCGGTTTTACGGTATCATCATTATGTGTGGATTTATCCTTGCCTACTTCCTTGTGACAAATGAAGCGAAACGAACAGGGCAGGATCCGGAAATGTATCTGGACTTTATCCTGATCCTGATCATTCCGGTAATCTTAGGCGCAAGAATTTATTATATATTGTTCCGGCTGGATCAGTATATAGTGGCGGGAAATATAAAAGAAACCATCCTTGGCATGTTAAATATCAGAGGTGGCGGACTTGCGATCTATGGTGGTGTAATTGCTGGTATTATTACCGGATGCATCTTTGCGAAGAAGCGGAAGGTAAATGTGCTTCGGCTTGCCGATACAGCAGCGTTTGGTCTGCTGATCGGACAGATCCTTGGACGCTGGGGCAATTTCTTCAACAGGGAGGCGTTTGGTGCGTATACAGATTCTGTATTTGCGATGGGAATCCCTCTTGATTATTACAGACATGAAGGAACACTAAACAGTCTGATCAACAGTGGAGTGATCTCAGATACCATGCTTGCAAATACACAGATGCTTCATGGTATGGAATGTATAACAGTACATCCTACGTTCCTGTATGAGTCACTCTGGAATCTGATGTTGCTGATCTTTCTTCTTATATATAGAAAGCATCAGAAGTTTACAGGTGAATTCGCATTTATCTATGTAGCAGGCTATGGACTTGGAAGATGTATCGTTGAAGGACTTCGTACAGATTCCTTAATGATCGGCAATTCCGGTATCCGTGTATCACAGCTTCTTGGATTTGCATGCTTTTTAGTTGGTGCAGTTGTGCTCATCGTTGGCTATGTTCGCAGAGCAAAAGGGCAGTTGCAGACCATTGAAAATGAGTCTGTTCAGGCGCCTTCAGAGGATGAAAACAACTAGGCTCAATGCGGCAATTCATTGAGTGAAAAAATATTTAAAAAAGTTGGAAAAAGTTGTTGACAGATACAACGTCTTATGATAACATATCCATTGTTGTGAGGCAAACAAATCACAACAATGGAAAATGCGCGAGTGGCTCAGCGGTGGAGCACCTCCTTGCCAAGGAGGGGGTCGCGGGTTCGATCCCCGTCTCGCGCTCTTATTTTTTAGAAGTCTTAAGATTTAAGGCTTCTTTTTTTTATGGTTGATACTTTGAACCTCAATGAGCCACTGCCATTTATCAGAAGAACAGTAGCATAGACGACTGACTTTCGATGATCCGATGCAGGAACAAAGGGCTTCTTCTTAATAATCCTAAAGAAGATTTAATAATTGTTTTATTGTAGTTTCCTCCGAAATATGATATTTTCCCATCATATAAAGCATTCCCAAAGATACAGATAGAAGAAAAGTAAGTAAAAATCACGCAAAAAATGAAAAAATGAGGTAATTATTTGTAAAATTTGCGGATTGAATAAAAAGAAAGGGATGCTATAATGAAACCGATTTAATCTTATTCTGAAATTACCGGTTTATGAATAAGATAACAGGATTGCATTAAGTATTTGGTTAGTGGTTGCCGAATCACGGCAGAATGGAGTTTTAGATGAAAGACAAATTGAAGAAATTGTGTAGTACAGCTATATTCCAGTGTGTTGCGATTGCAATTGTGCTGGATATTATTTTGGAGATATTGGGAAGACACTCATTTATCAATACGATGAAATATATTGTGAATGAACCATTGGTGTTCCTGTATAACTGTTCCATTATCTTTTTTACTCTGACATTGGCACTGCTGATGCGTAAGAGAGTGTTTGGTTATGGTATTATTTCATTTGCATGGCTGCTTTGTGGTGTAACGAACTGTATTGTTTTAGGCTTTCGTATCACTCCGTTTTCAGCGATCGATATGCTGATGGCGAGAAATACGATCACCATCATTGATAAGTATTTCTCAGTATGGCAGGTTGTATTCATTGGTGTAGCGTTATTTGTTGCACTGGCAGCGGTTATCATATTGTTCTTAAAGTCCCCGACAATCCAGGGAAATATTTACAGAATCCGTACAACGGTTCTGATCGTTGCATCTTTCTGTATGGTTATGCTGTTTACAAAGATTGCATTAAATGCGCAGGCAATCTCGGATAACTTTGCAAATCTGGCAACAGCATATGATAAATATGGTTTTGTATATTGCTTTTCAAACAGTGTAGTGGATGTCGGAATCAGTGAACCGTCAGATTACAGTGAAGAAAAGATGCTTGAGATCAAGAATGAACTGGATACGGTGAAAGCTTCGGGAGCAAAATTTGCAAAGAGAAAGCCAAACGTAATTGTAGTTCAGTTGGAATCCTTCATGGATCCGTCATATGTAAAAGAATTATCTTTTAATATGAATCCGATTCCGAATTTCACAAAATTAAAAGAAGAATGTTCGTCAGGTTTCCTTACGATGCCTGCAATCGGAGCGGGAACGGCAAATTCAGAATTTGAGGTGCTTTCCGGATTTGATGTGGCATACTTCGGTGCCGGTGAATATCCATATAAGACGGTACTTGGAAGTACAACCTGTGAGACGATGGCGACACAGTTTAAAAAGCTTGGTTATTCTACTCATGCGATGCATAACCATGACGGTACATTCTATGACCGTTATATCGTATACAAGAATCTTGGCTTTGATACATTTACCCCTATGGAATACATGTATGACGTAGAGCATACCCAGAAAAACTGGGAAAAGGATAATGTACTGACCGGAGAGATCATGAAGACCCTGAAATCTACAGAGAACAAGGATTTTATCTTCACGGTCAGCGTTCAGGGACATGGAAGATATCCGAGTGAATTAGATTATGAGAATTATTCCTATCCGGTAAAAGTAACAGGTACGGGAAGTGAAGAACTGGACAATGAATGGACATATTATTGCAATCAGCTTCATGAGATGGATGAATTTATCAAGGATTTAATTGAAGAACTGAAGAATTATGATGAAGATGTAGTACTGGTAATGTATGGTGATCATTTACCGGGATTTGAACTGACAAATGATGATGTAGAGAATGGAAATCTGTACCAGACGGAATATTTCATGTGGAGCAATATGAAGCATTTCATTGATAAAGATGAAGATATCCCGGCTTATGATCTGAGTACGAAGCTGTTTGATGTGATCGGACTTGAAAAGAGTGCCATGCAGAAGGTGCATACACTTTACAGCGAAGATGATCCTGAATACAGCGATGTAATGTGGAATGTAGAATATGATATGTTATACGGTAAGCGATATATGTATCCGGATGGCTGGCCATATGAGCCTACCGATATGCAGTATGGTGTAGAACCAATCTATATTACGGATATAAAAGAAGGCGATTATCAGAAATTGTCCGATGACCCGGAGAAAGCACCGGAGCAGCTCCATGGATATTATATCAAGGGTGAGAATTTCAATGAATGCAGTTTTGTTTGGATCAACAACGGATTCAAGAAGGAAACAATCTATATAGACCGGAATACTCTGTTTATTCCTGATATCACGTTTGACGATGGTGAGGAAGTCTATGTTGCTCAGGTTGGTGATGACAGCATTGATATCGGAAAGTCGGAAGCGTTTATTTATCAGACTCCGGTAGCAGAAAATTAAAGATAACTGATAATTCCTCATAAAAAAGAAATTTTTTGGTAATAAATAATCTTGACATTAAATAGGTTATTTGATAGCATAGCATCATATATTTTGGATATAACAGGAGCGTTCGTTTGAATGCTCCTGTTATATCAACTTACAAATAAAAAAAGAAAGTGAGAGAAAAAAATGGGTAAGATCATAGGCGAAGGAATTACATTTGATGACGTATTATTAGTACCTGCATATTCTGAGGTGCTTCCAAATGACGTGGATTTAACAACTAACTTAACAAAGAAAATACAGCTTCAGATTCCTCTTATGAGTGCCGGTATGGATACCGTAACAGAGCACAGAATGGCTATCGCTATGGCTCGTCAGGGTGGTATCGGTGTTATTCACAAAAATATGTCAATCGAGGAGCAGGCAGAGGAAGTAGATAAGGTTAAGCGTTCTGAGAATGGTGTAATTTCTGACCCATTTTATTTATCTCCTGAGCATACACTTGCCGATGCAAATGCACTTATGGCAAAGTTCAGAATTTCAGGTGTGCCTATCACAGAGGATGGCAAATTAGTCGGTATCATTACAAACCGTGACCTGATGTTTGAAGAAGATTATTCCAAGAAGATCAGCGAGTCAATGACTTCAGAAGGTCTGATCACAGCAAAGGAAGGCATTACATTACCGGAAGCAAAGAAGATTCTTGCAAAGGCTCGCAAAGAAAAGCTTCCGATCGTTGACGATGATTTCAGATTAAAAGGACTTATCACAATTAAGGATATTGAAAAGACGATCAAATATCCACATTCTGCTAAGGATCCACAGGGAAGACTTCTCTGTGCAGCAGCCGTTGGATGTACAGCAAATATTCTGGATCGTGTTGCTGAACTTGTATCAGCAAAGGTTGATGCGATCGTTATTGATACAGCACATGGACATTCAGCAAACGTACTTCGTACTTTCAAGATGGTAAAGGAGAAGTATCCGGATCTTCAGGTTATCGCCGGTAACGTAGCTACTAAGGCCGGTACACAGGCAATGATCGATATGGGCGTAGATGCAGTTAAGATCGGTATCGGACCTGGTTCTATCTGTACAACCCGTGTTGTTGCAGGTATCGGTGTACCACAGATCACAGCTATTATGGAAGCATATGATGCAGCTATGAATGCAGGTATTCCTGTTATCGCTGATGGTGGTATCAAGTACTCAGGAGATATCACAAAGGCAATTGCAGCAGGTGCAAATGTATGTATGATGGGTAGCTTATTTGCAGGTACAGATGAAGCTCCTGGTGACTTCGAATTATATCAGGGACGTAAGTACAAGGTATACAGAGGTATGGGTTCTATCGCAGCTATGGAGAATGGAAGCAAGGACAGATACTTCCAGGAGAATGCAAAGAAGCTTGTTCCGGAAGGTGTAGAAGGACGTGTTGCATACAAGGGTTCTGTTGAAGATACTGTATTCCAGTTGATCGGCGGACTTCGTTCCGGTATGGGATACTGTGGAGCTCATAACATTCCTGAATTACATGAGAAAGCAGAGTTTGTTAAGATCTCAGCAGCATCATTAAAAGAGAGCCATCCACATGATATCCATATTACAAAGGAAGCTCCAAACTACAGCGTAGAGTAATAACAGTATAATAGAAATATAAGTCAGAATATAGCCGGTGAGAATATGCAGATAACATATATCACTGGCTATATTTGAGTACTGAGTTTGGCGACTGCTGTGATGACATAAAAGTATAAGAAGTCTGTGTCTGCGATTATCATGATGACATATGTTTTAATAATTGGAAGGAGAATTAAGATGCTCTATCTGGCACCTTTAGAGGGGATAACCGGATATATATACAGAAATGCATACCAGAAATATTTTGGAGGAATCGATCGGTATTTTACGCCTTTTATAGCTCCTGCAAAGGGGAAACCGTTCAGACATCGTGAGCTGGCGGATGTTCACCCTGAACATAATACGGGCATAATGGTGATCCCGCAGATTCTGACGAATCATTCAGAAGGCTTTATAAAAGCAGCAAAAGCTTTAGCTGATATGGGATATGATGAGATCAATATAAACATGGGTTGTCCTTCCGGTACGGTTGTTTCAAAAGGAAAAGGTTCAGGAATGCTGGCAGATCCCACAAAGCTGGATCATTTCCTTGAGGAGATATTTGCAGCCGATATCTGCAAAATATCGGTAAAGACCAGACTGGGAATGGAATTTGCAGATGAATTCCCGGATATACTGGATGTATTAATGAAATATCCATTTACCGAAGTGATCATTCATCCAAGAACCAGAGAAGATTATTATGGTGGCAGCGTAGATCTTGCTATGTTCGATCTGGCAGTAGAACGATACGGAGAGCAGACAGAAAGTGTCCTTTGCTATAATGGTGATATTACCGATGTTGCCGGCTATAAAAATATTCAGAAACGATATCCACAGGTTGATAAGATCATGATCGGACGTGGAATCATAGGAAATCCGTTTCTTCCACAGGAGATTGCAGAACAGAGGTGCTGCTATAACGCAGGAATCCTTCTGGCATTCCACGATGAACTGTTTGCCGGTTATATGGAAGCAGGGCTTGGGGCGAGAAATGTCATGTTTAAGATGAAAGAGTTGTGGTCGTTTATGGAATGTCTTTTTGAAGCTCCCGACCAGCAGAAGATATTAAAAAAGATCCGCAAAGCCAACGATCCGGATACCTACAACACTGAAGTCCGGAAGCTGTTACGGTGATGAAGAAAACAGAATAAAAATGAGAAAAAGATATTAGTATGAAGTATATCCTATAAGTTGATACTAGAAAAAGGAAACTGACAATAATATGTATTGCCAGCTTCCTTTTTTATAGGGGAAGTTTAGAACTCATTTCCGGGAAAATGAGGGATTCCGTCAAAACCTGCCTTCAGATCGTCGTCGGTAGGAATATAATCGCTCATCTCACCATCGTTATATTTGCCATAAGCAACCATATCGAAATATCCGGTTCCGGTCAGACCAAAGACGATCGTCTTTTCTTCCCCGGTTTCTTTACATTTCAGTGCCTCGTCGATAGCAACACGGATCGCGTGGCTGCTTTCAGGAGCAGGAAGAATACCTTCCACTCTTGCAAATTGGGTTGCTGCTTCAAATACTGCTGTCTGTTCAACACTTCTGGCTTCGATGATGCCATCATGATAGAGCTGGGATACAACAGGGCTCATACCGTGATAACGAAGTCCGCCTGCATGGTTTGGTGAAGGAATGAATCCGCTTCCGAGGGTGTACATCTTTGCCAGTGGACATACCTTGCCGGTATCACAGAAATCATAGGCATAGACACCCCTTGTCAGACTTGGGCAGGATGCCGGTTCTACAGCGATGATCTGGTAGTTCTTCTCGCCACGGAGAACCTCGCCTGCAAATGGGGAGATCAGACCACCGAGGTTTGAACCGCCGCCGGCACATCCGATGATGATATCCGGTGTGATGTTATATTTGTCAAGTGCTGCTTTTGTTTCAAGACCGATAACAGTCTGGTGAAGTAATACCTGATTCAGTACACTTCCGAGTACATAACGATAGCCTTCCTGCTTAGACTCTGCTTCAACAGCTTCTGAGATGGCACAGCCAAGGCTTCCGGTTGTTCCAGGATGCTCAGCAAGGATCTTGCGGCCAACCTCTGTTGTGGTACTAGGAGATGGAGTTACGGTTGCACCGTAGGTACGCATAACTTCACGACGGAATGGCTTCTGTTCATAGGAAACCTTAACCATATATACCTGACAGTCCAGACCAAAGTAGGAGCATGCCATAGAGAGGGCGGTTCCCCACTGACCGGCACCGGTCTCGGTTGTAACACCCTTTAAACCCTGCTGCTTAGCATAATAAGCCTGAGCGATAGCGGAGTTTAATTTGTGGCTGCCGCTTGTGTTGTTCCCTTCAAATTTGTAGTAGATCTTAGCCGGTGTCTGCAGCTTTTCTTCCAGACAGTATGCACGAACCAGTGGAGCAGGACGGTACATTTTATAGAAGTCCTGAATTTCCTGTGGAATCGGGATGTATGGAGTGGTGTCATCCAGCTCCTGCGCGATCAGTTCGTCACAGAATACAGGACGAAGATCATCGGCTGTCATTGGCTGAAGTGTTCCCGGATTTAACAGAGGTGCCGGCTTGTTCTTCATATCGGCACGTACGTTATACCACTCTTTTGGGATCTCGTTTTCACTTAAATAGATTTTGTAAGGAATGTTTGCATCTTTTTTCATAATCATAACCCTCCAATGCTTGATTCATTTGTATAAATAGTTTCAGTTATCCCGGTTATCTTTGATGGGATATATAAATATGTTCCGGGGAATTTTATAATGTCATGCATTTTGCAAAATCATCATCCTTGTGGGCAAAGAATTTTGCATGGATTTGTGATAGATATTAAGACATAAAAAAACTGCCCCAGTATAAAAATGCTGGGACAGGAGATTGTTCATTAGAAACTGTTTCCTGCGGTGCCACCCGGCTTGACGTATCAGATACGCCCGCTCATTGTCTGCAAATACATACATTACAGATATCTCGTTCTTAACGGAGTATCATCTCCGGCTTACATACAGAATGCATATACAGGAATCGTACCACATCGTTCAGCTTGCCCTCGGGAGTCCATTCCATCATGGAAAACATACTGCCTTCCACCGGCGGCAGCTCTCTGGGATGTTTGTCACATCATGTACTTACTCTCCTTCAACGGTTTAAAGCAATACTAGCATAATTGTTTTTATGTGGCAAGTATTTTTTTATGAATGGGGTTGTATTTTTAAGAAAAGTCCGTTGACAAGCCATTTTCCCTGCTATATAATTGACACATTGAAAAGGCGAAGACGGAGAGAAGTAGCGCTTTTTATCGCTCCCAGAGAGCCGGCGGTGGTGAGAATCCGGCAGAATGAATAAGCGTGAATAACACTCTAACAGCTGCAAGCTGAACCCGTGAAGAAGACATTTGCAAAGATGACCGGAAAATGCGAGATGGTTGTTCTGCGAAATGGATCTCACAGTAGTAGGTGCGCCGCAATTGTGCGTGAAACAAGGAAAGGGACTGTCAGATAAGAGACAGTAAATCAGGTGGTACCGCGGATATGAATTATGTTCGTCCTGGATGCAGGGCAGGCATAGTTCTTTTTTTATGCAACCTGTGAAATATAAAAATCAGTCAAAGGAGATAATGCAGACAATGACCATTTCAAACATTTATCGTAACAGAACCTTAAATGAGATCAGCGAAGGCGACGTTGGCGCAGAGCTGAAGGTGGCAGGATGGATCGAGAACATCCGTGACCATGGTGGTGTATCCTTCATCGACCTGAGAGATATGTATGGTGTTCTTCAGGTAGTTATGAGAGACACTTCATTATTAGATGGACTTACAAAAGAGGATTGTGTATCCATCTCAGGTGTGATCGAGCACAGAGATGAGGAGACATACAATCCAAAGATCCCGACAGGAACGATCGAACTGGAGGCACATTCCGTAGAAGTGCTTGGAAGAGTATACAAGCAGGTTCCGTTTGAGATCATGACATCCAAGGAGACAAGAGAAGATGTCCGACTCAAATACAGATATCTGGATCTTAGAAATAAAAAAGTAAAGGATAATATGATCTTCCGTTCACAGGTGATCAGCTTCCTTCGTCAGAAGATGACAGAGATGGGATTCTTAGAGATCCAGACACCGATTCTGTGTGCTTCATCACCGGAAGGTGCAAGAGACTATATTGTTCCATCCAGAAAATTTAAAGGTAAGTTCTATGCTCTGCCACAGGCTCCACAGCAGTACAAGCAGCTGCTGATGGTTGCAGGATTTGACAAATATTTCCAGATCGCACCATGCTTCCGTGACGAGGATGCAAGAGCAGACCGTTCACCGGGTGAGTTCTATCAGCTCGATTTTGAGATGAGCTTTGCAACACAGGAAGATGTATTCAAAGTAGGAGAGGAAGTTCTCTCAGCAACATTTGAGAAATTCGCACCGGAAGGCTCTGTTGTAACACAGGCTCCTTATCCGATCATCAGCTATAAGCAGGCAATGTTAGAATTCGGTACGGATAAGCCGGATCTTCGTAATCCGCTTCGTATCATCGATCTGACAGATTTCTTCCAGAGATGTACATTTAAGCCATTCCATGGCAAGACTGTACGTGCGATCAATGTACCGAAGAAACTGTCAAAGGGACAGCATGAGAAGCTCTTAAAGTATGCTCAGTCTATCGGTATGGGAGGCCTTGGATATCTGGAAGTTCTGGACGATATGACATACAAGGGACCAATCGATAAGTTCATTCCGGATGATATGAAGAGTGAGATCGCAGAGCTTGCAAATCTGAAAGCAGGAGATACTATCTTCTTCATTGCCGATGTAGAAGAACTGGCAGCTTCCTTTGCAGGACAGCTTCGTAATGAGATCGGTGCAAGACTTGATATGATCGAGAAGAATGCATACAGATTCTGCTATATTAACGATTTCCCTATGTACGAGTACGATAAGGAAACAAAGAAGATCATCTTTACACATAATCCGTTCTCCATGCCACAGGGTGGTCTGGAAGCTTTAAATGAGAAGAATCCGTTAGATGTTCTGGCATACCAGTATGATATTGTATGTAATGGTATCGAGCTTTCATCCGGTGCTGTCAGAAATCACGATATGCAGATCATGGTAAAAGCATTTGAGATCGCAGGATACACAGAAGAAGATTTGAAGACAAAGTTTGGAGCACTTTACAATGCATTCCAGTTCGGTGCACCACCACATGCCGGTATGGCTCCCGGTGTTGATCGTATGATCATGCTCCTTCGTAATGAAGAAAATATTCGTGAGATTATTCCGTTCCCTATGAACGGAAATGCACAGGATCTGATGTGTGGCGCCCCTGGTGAGGTTACAGAGCAGCAGCTCCGTGAGGTTCATATCAAGGTAAGACAGTAACAGAGAAAATCAGGTATTTATGTATAGATTACCGGATAGAAGATTATTTTGATATACACCCAAGATTTTATGTTAGAAAGGTGCATAAGATATGCAGGGTTCGCATAATAACCAGAAAAAGATAGCAGTTATAAATGATTACTCAGGATTTGGACGCTGTTCCATAGCAGTAGCAATGCCGATCATTTCTGTAATGAAGGTTCAGTGCTGTCCGGTTCCGACGTCGATTTTTTCCAATCATACGGGGTTTGACAGCTTCTATTATGAAGATTTTACAGATCATATGCAGAGGTATATCGATGAATGGAAGAAGCTGGATCTGCAGTTTTCCGGTGTCTGTACCGGATTCCTGGGTTCCAGTGAACAGATCAGTATAGTGGAACGGTTCCTTACGGATTTTAAAAGACCGGAGACAAAGGTGATCGTGGATCCGGTAATGGGTGACTATGGCAAACCATATCCGACCTATACAGACGAACTGTGCCAGCAGATGAAAAAGCTGGTGCGGTTTGCTGATATCCTTACTCCAAATACCACAGAGGCATGTGTTCTGACGGATACACCATATAAGGATGACTGGCATATGGATGAACTGAAAGCTATGGCGGAGAAGCTGGCAGCACAGTCAGAGAGCAGACAGGTAAAAGTTGTGATAACAGGAATCAGGCGGGGAAGCTTCCTTGCTAACTTCTGCTATGAAAACGAAAAAGTAACCGTTGTGAAGACGAAGAAGATCGGAGAGTCGCGCTCCGGTACCGGAGATGTCTTTTCGGCGATTCTTGCGGCGGATGCCGTAAATAATGTAGATTTTACAGAATCAGTTAAGAAGGCAAGTGTATTTATTAAAGAATGTATCAAACGTTCCGTTGAGATGGAGCTTCCATTGACCGATGGAGTGTGTTTTGAGGAATGTCTGTACAAGCTTGCCAGATAACAGGAGGCGAATAGTATGGAGATATTATATAAAGTTCATAATAATCTGTATGTAAATCTGACAAATAAATGCCCATGTGCATGTACATTCTGTCTCAGACAGAACATGGATCATGTTGGTGAATCAAAGAGTCTGTGGTTAGAGCGGGAACCATCAGCAGAAGAAGTGATTGCTGAATTTGCAAAATTCGATATGAGCCGGTTTAATGAGGTTGTGTTCTGTGGATTCGGAGAACCGACGGAAGCCTTTGAGGTGTTGAAGAAGGTTGCGGCATTTGTAAAGGAGACTTATCATATGCTGATACGTTTGAATACGAATGGGCTGGGAAATCTTGTAAATGGCAGAGATATCACACCGGAGATGGAAGGCCTGATCGACACGGTATCGATCAGCTTGAATACGCCGAATGCAGATCGGTATCATGAACTGGTCAGAAGTAAGTTTGGAGATAAATCCTTTGATGCGATGCTTGACTTTGCAAGAAGTTCTACAAAGTATGTACCCAATGTAGTTATGACGACTGTAGATACCACGATTACAAAAGAGGAAGAGGAAGAATGCCGGAGAATCTGTGATTCGATCGGTGCAAAATACAGAATCCGCCCATGGGAGGATTAATAAATCTGATAAGAAAAGCTCTGTATGAAAATACAGGGCTTTTCTTGTTATCCTACAAATAAAGACCGCAGGTAGCGATCAGGCTGCCTGCGGTCTTACTGTAATATTTATTATTATAACATAAATGCTTATTTATTTCCGGCATCTCTCTTAGCACGGAAACGAAGTGTAGGATCAAGGATCTTCTTACGGATACGGAAGCTCTTAGGAGTGATCTCAAGAAGCTCATCTGTATCGATGAAGTCAAGTGCCTGCTCCAGACTGAGTACCTTAGGAGGTGTCAGCTTTAATGCATCATCAGCACCGGAAGAACGGGTGTTGGTCAACTGTTTCTTCTTGCAGACATTTACTTCGATATCATCGGTACGTCCATTTTCACCGATAACCATTCCGGCATATACAGGTTCACCTGGTCCGATGAACAGTGTACCTCTTTCCTGTGCATTGAACAGACCATAAGTGATAGAAGTACCGGTCTCGTATGCGATCAGAGAACCCTGTGAACGATAGTTCATATCACCCTTATATGGGAGATATTCATCAAAGATCGTATTGATAACACCATTTCCCTTTGTAGCGGTCATGAAGTCACCACGGAAACCGATCAGTCCACGGGAAGGTACAAGGAACTCCAGTCTGGTTGTACCGTTTCCGGTAGGAGCCATACCCTGAAGCTCACCCTTTCTGGAATTTAACATATTAATAACTGTTCCGGTAAATTCATCCGGAACATCGATATATGCAATCTCAAATGGTTCAAGCTTCTTACCGCGTTCATCTGTCTTATAGATAACTTCGGCTTTGCTGACTGCAAATTCATATCCTTCACGTCTCATGTTCTCGATCAGGACGGATAAGTGAAGTTCGCCACGACCGGATACCTTGAAAGCTTCTGTTGTCTCTGTTTCTTCTACACGGAGACTGACATCTGTATTTAATTCACGGAACAATCTGTCACGTAAATGTCTGGAGGTTACAAACTTTCCTTCCTTACCGGCGAAAGGAGAATCATTTACCATGAATGTCATGGAAATAGTTGGCTCTGAAATTTTCTGGAATGGGATTGGTTCCGGATTTTCAGGAGAACAGATCGTATCACCGATATTAACATCTGCAATACCGGAGATGGCTACGATCGATCCGATGTCTGCTTCATTTACTTCTACTTTATTCAGACCCTCGTAAACATAGAGCTTACCGATCTTAACCTTTAACATTCTGTCAGGGTCATGTTCATTTACAATAACAACAGGCTCATTTACAACGACCTTACCGTTGTCAACCTTGCCAACACCGATACGGCCTACATATTCATTGTAGTCGATCGTGCTGATCAGAACCTGTGTACCTGCATCCGGATCACCGGTAGGAGCAGGAATATAATCAACGATGGTATCAAACAGTGGCTTCATATCTGTACCCGGTTCATCTGGATCAAGAGAAGCAACACCTGTCTTTGCTGATGCAAATACAAATGGGCAGTCAAGCTGATCGTCATTTGCATCCAATTCGATCAGAAGCTCAAGAACTTCATCTACAACCTCTTTAGGACGAGCTTCAGGACGGTCACATTTATTTACACATACAATAACACTGAGGTTCAGCTCCAATGCTTTCTTCAGAACGAATTTGGTCTGTGGCATGGCACCTTCGAAAGCATCAACAACAAGAATAACACCATTTACCATCTTCAGGACACGTTCTACTTCACCGCCGAAATCAGCATGTCCCGGAGTGTCGATAATGTTGATCTTTGTCTTACCATAACGGACGGCAGTGTTTTTGGAAAGAATCGTGATACCACGTTCACGTTCAATATCATTTGAGTCCATGACACGCTCGGTAACTTCCTGATTATCACGGAATACACCACTTTGTTTCAAAAGTTCATCCACCAATGTTGTTTTACCATGGTCAACATGGGCAATAATCGCAACATTTCTGATATCATCTCTGGTAATCTTCATTTTTTTCACTCTTTCTTTATGATATTAAAATTACTTACAATACAACGTTTACCATTCTAGCATACGAAAAAAAGCATTTCAATGGAAATGATAGCCGAAAATTACACCAAAATATTCGGTAAAATGCGCCGAACTGTACAAAAATATGTTATTATTAGAAAGTATGACAGGCGGGAACGGTTCCTGCTAAATAAGTGATTTGGAGAGGTATTAAAATGAATGAGAAAAAGGGCAGAGCGATCGCACTGTTGCCGATCGGTGTATTTCTGTTATTGTATCTGGGACTTGGGATTATATTTGAATATGTGATGAAAATTCCGATGGGCTTTTATAATGTGCCTATCATCGTGGCATTTCTTGCAGCTATCCTGGTCGCATGTATCCAGAACCGGGAATTGGTATTTGATAAGAAGCTTGAGATTATGGCACAGGGAGTTGGGGATAAGAATATTATAACGATGCTGTTGATCTTCCTGGCAGCGGGTTCATTTGTCGGGGTAGTCGGAAGAAGCAGCGCAGAGAGCGTAGCATATTTTATGCTGACACTGATCCCGGCAAGATTTTCAGTAGCGGTTTTGTTTGTTGTTGCCTGCTTTGTATCAGTTGCTATGGGCACTTCGGTTGGAACGATCACATTGTTAACACCGATTGCTGTAGCAGTGTCGAGAGCGTCTGGCTTTGATATGGCATTTTGTGTTGCATCGGTTATGGGTGGAGCAATGTTTGGGGATAATCTTTCTTTTATCTCAGATACGACGATCGCGGCATGTAATGGACAGGGATGTGAGATGAAAGACAAATTCCGGGAGAATTTCTGGATTGCGTTTCCGGCAGCGGTTATAACGCTGATATTAATTCTTGTACTTTCATTTCAGACCGACATACAGGGTCAGGTCAGCCAGTCTTATAATCTGGTGCAGATCATACCGTATGTTCTGGTGTTGATCGGTGGAATTATAGGGCTGAATGTATTTATCGTATTACTTACGGGGATTGTATCCGGAGCATTTATTATGCTGATATGGGGACATACTGCACCTGTTGATCTTCTGACAAATATGGGCTCCGGTGTTTCCGGAATGTTTGAAACCTGTATGGTAGCAATATTAGTAGCGGCGTTATGTGCACTGATCCGGGAATATGGCGGTTTCGATGCACTTCTCAGTTGGATACACAGGATTTTTCGCGGAAAGAAAGGCGGACAGCTCGGAATGGGGTTGTTAGTCGGAACAATGGATATTGCAACTGCAAACAATACGGTAGCGATCGTTATGGCAAATCCGATTGCGGGAGAAATGGCACAGGAATATGGAATCTCTCCGAAGAAGACTGCCTCTTTGCTTGATACCTTTTCCTGTATCTTTCAAGGGATGATCCCATATGGTGCGCAGATGTTAGTTGCAATTGCCGCGGTAGGAGAACTGGGTGATTCCATTTCTGCTTTTCAGATCATACCGAAGCTTTTTTATCCGATGTTCTTGCTGCTGACATCACTCGTTACCATAATAAGAAGTGATAAATAATAGAGACAATTCAAAGAATATAGAAAACGCTGATCTGTTCACATTGTCAATAAACTCTTTGGTAGTATTCACATAGGAACAGATCAGCGTTTTCTGTTTTATTTGCCAAGTAACATATTTTCCAGTTCCTCTGGTGAGAAGGTGTAAGAGGAGTTGCAGAACTGGCAGTTTACCTCGATCGGCTTATTGTCTGCGAGCAGATTTGCAATCTCCTTTTTACCGAGACTGATAACAGCCTGTGAGAAACGTTCCTTGCTGCAGTTGCAGTGCCACTTCGTAGGAATGGTATCGGTAACTTCTACATTATAGCCTTCAAAGATCTGCTTCACGATATCAAGCGGTTCCATACCCTGGTCGAGGAGAGCGGTAATGGATGTGAATTCACCCAGACGTTTTTCCAGATCAGAGATCAGTTCCTCGGATGCAAATGGCATAAGCTGAATGATAAAGCCACCGGCTTGTTTTACTGTGTTGTTCTTCTCCATCAGAACCCCTAAAGCTACAGAAGTTGGAATCTGTTCTGAGGTTGCAAAATAATATGTCAGGTCTTCTGCAATCTCACCTGAAACAAGCTGGGTCTGACCGATATAAGGCTCTTTTAAGCCGATATCCTTGATCACGGAGAGCACGCCCATATCAAGAGCTTTAGCGACGTCCAGTTTTCCCTTATCATTTGCATGCAGGATAACTTCCGGATTGTTGACATAGCCTTTGACATTGCAGTGCGCATCAGCAGTCACTGTCAGTCCGCCGATCGGACCGCTGCACTGGATCTGGAGCGTCAGCAGATCGGAGTCATTCTTACATGCAGCCCCCATCAATGCACCTGCAGTCAGCAGACGACCGAGGGCGGCAGTGGCAACCGGACTGGTATTGTGAATACTTCTTGCTGTTTCAACAATTTCCTTTGTGGTGCCGGCAAAGAAACGAACCTGTCCATCTGCCGCCATACCTCTGATAATATAATCACTCATATGTTATTCCTCGTTCTTTCTATATATAATGTAAAATATTGCACTTTTAAGGTGCCTTTTTAAAAATAATACCTGCATTTATAAAGTGCTGATTAATAACAAAATAATACTTGTACTTATAAAAGTAGTGCTTAATAATAAATTGATGACTAAAATCACTACGGCAGGAGATCAGATATATAATTTGCCTTCGTGATGTTTTTCTCTGGCTATCACATAGACACGTTCACTGTCATCGGTTGCTGGCGTGTGCGTAAATGCATCATACATGGCAAGAAGCTCCATACCTGCCTGTTCTACACAACGAATCATGTCCTCACAGGTCAGGCCGATCTGGTAATGGAATTCCTGCGTTTTTCGGTACAGGTTGCCATCCTCTTTCAGAAACAGGCTGAGTGCAAGCTCGTTGACATTCTGTTCCTCATCATAATAATTATCCCAAATGAAGCTGACATCATCCCGATCCTCAGCAATCACTGAATCTGCAACGACATCCCGGAAATAGTGTTTGGTCTTAAAATCACAGATAAAGATACCCCCTGCTTCCAGATAATTATTTGCAAGAGAAAAAACGGTAGTGATCTGATCTGTATTTGACAGATAGTTGATGCTGTCGCAGACACAGACGATGGCATTTACTGTTCCGAATAATTCAAAGGAACACATATCCTGCTGGAGATACATAATGGATGAGAAACCATTCGCAATCTTTTTTTCATTTGCAATCTCTAACATATCAGGAGATACATCAATTCCGATCATATCATAGCCAGCGGTGGCAAGTCCTTCCGTGATCGTTCCCGTTCCGCAACCAAGCTCGGCAACCAGACCTTCGGTGATATTGTATTCATGGAGCAGGCTGGTGATATAAGATATCCATTCGTCATAAGGAATGTTATCCATCAGCTCATCGTATACCTGCGCGAAGCTTGTATAGGCATCCATAGAAAAACCTCATTTCATAAAATCTCAATGCCATCATTATATACATCTCAGAAAGGAAAAACAACCGTTTCTTTTGGAGCAGTTTTCTATTTGCTGCGGCAGACAGAATGTAAAAAATAAGGTTTGAGATTGAACATGGTGGGCTTTTGTGTTAATATAAATTTGGTTAGAAATCCTCATATGGAAGAAACCATATATGAAAGTGGGTAGTTTGGCATGATAAAGTTCTATAGAACAGATCATAAGGTTTTGTCAGAGATAACAGAATATGAAGACAATATGTGGGTTTGTATGACGAAACCTACAGTAGATGAGACCAAACTGATTGCAGAAGATTTTGAGATTGATCTGGCAGATGTCAGAGCTGCATTGGATGATGAGGAGAGCTCCCGTGTGGAGGTCGAAGATGGTTATACACTGATCCTTGTCGATATTCCGTCGATCGAGATGAGAAATGAACGCGAAGCATATACAACTATTCCTTTGGGTATTATCCTCGTAAAGGACATTCTGATCACGGTATGCGCGGAGGATACGCCTGTTCTGGATGCATTTATTGAGTCAAAGGTAAAGGAATTCAGTACAAAGAAACGGATGCGCTTCATGTACCAGATTTTATATAGAAACTGCATGACCTATCAGTATTATCTGCGAGTTATGGATCGCAGAAGAAATCTGATCGAGCAACGGATCCAGGATGAGACAGAGGATGCGGATCTGATTGATCTTCACGAACTGGAATCTAACCTTGTATACTTTGCAACATCACTTCGTGCAAACGGAGTTGTATTAGATAAGCTTGCAAGATACAGCAGTATCAAGCAGTACCCGGAGGATCAGGAGCTTCTGGATGATGTTATGGTCGAGAACAAACAGGCTATCGAGATGACCGGAATCTATCGAGATATCATAAGCGGTACAAGAGAACTGATGACGACGATTATCAATAACCGCCTGAACAATATCATGAAGTTCTTAGCGGCTATCACCATCGTAATGGCGATCCCGACGATCATATCCGGTATCTATGGAATGAACGTATCAGGTAAGTGGATGCCTCTCGCAGAAACCCCGTACGGCTTCTATATTGTATGTGGTATCATCGTTCTGATCTGCATAATCATAGCCTTAATCCTCAAGAAAAAGAAAATGTTCAAGATGTAAAAATAAATCCGTCAAGCAAATAAGCAGCGTGTCTGTGTACAGACAACGCTGCTTATTTATTTGACGGATAAACACACATAAGCATGAAGGACGATAGTCCGGAATGCGCATGTGTGAAGCGATTTCGAAAGTTCGAAGAACGGAGAAATCGTATTATTTTTACAGGTAGAGGGGGGTGACACATAAGCATGAAGGACGATAGTCCGGAATGCGCATGTGTGTAGCGATTTCGAAAGTTCGAAGAATATTGACCCCCTTGCTTCATAATGCTAAACTTAACTTATTTAAAAAACAACATTCATTTCAAAGACAGAAAGTTTCTATCCTTTGAACTTATGGAACAAACCTGTTTGAATGCCGGTACTTAGCGATCCACGAAGTGGGAGCTTAGAACCGCTGCATGAAAACAGAGCGAGAGCGATTTGCGTAATAAGTTACTAAGGATAGAAACTTTCGTCCGGGAAACATGGAAAACATGTATGGGAAAGGAGATAACAACGATGAAGCTGTTTCATTTGTCGGATCTGCACATTGGCAAGATCGTAAATGGATATGAGATGTGGGAAGACCAACGTTATGTGTTTGACCAGATCCTTGCATATGTAAGAGAAGAACAGCCGGATGCTGTGATGATCGCAGGAGATATCTATGACAAAGCAGTTCCATCCGCAAAAGCAGTAACAGAATTTGATGAATTCCTGACTGAACTTGCAGACAGCGGAACGATCATCCTCATTATCAGTGGCAATCATGATTCGGCAGAACGTCTGGATTTTGCCAGCAGTATCATGAAAAAGCAGAATATATATATGAAAGGAACCTATGGTGGAGAAGCCATGAAGGTGACGATGCAGGATAAATGGGGAGATGTGAATTTTTATCTGATGCCGTTTGTAAAGCCGTCAAACGTAAAAAATACATTATCGGATTTAACAGAAGAACCGGAGAAAGAGTCAGCAGCCTTAACATATACAGAAGCCATGCAGCAGGCAGTTGCAGCCATGCAAGTTGATCCGGGGAAAAGGAATGTACTGATCGCCCATCAGAACGTAACAAATAGTGGAGTGAACCGGCGGTCGGATTCGGAGACAATATCGATTGGTGGACTGGATAATATTGACCGTACGGTATTTGATATATTTGACTATGTGGCACTTGGACATCTCCATTCTCCACAGCAGATCGGAAAGCCGGAGATTCGGTACTGTGGCACACCGGTTATCTATTCTATGTCGGAAGCTGACGATCAGAAATCTGTCACAGTGGTAGAGCTTGGAGAAAAAGGAAAGCTTTCGATCCGTGAACTGCCCCTGAACCAGCTTCATGCGTGGTACAATTTTACGGGTACACTTGATGAAGCCATGAGCCGGGAAGCAAATGAAGATTATGCGAGAATTGTGCTAACGGATAAGGAAACGATCATTGATGTTCAGGCGAGACTTCGGACCGTGTATAAGAACCTGATGTCAGTAGAATTCCAGATGGCAGATGGCAGCAGACCGGAACAGGAACGGACACTTGAGGACGTGAAGAATCTTGCACCTGATGAGGCATTTGCGGATTTCTATAACAGAAAGATGAAACGGGAGCTGTCCGATGAAAATGCAGTTTATATCAGACAGTTGATCCGGGATTATTATGAACAGAGACAGGGGTGAAGATGATGCGGCCACTGGTACTTACAATGGAAGCGTTTGGAACGTATATAGAAAAAACGGAGATTGACTTTCGAAAATTTGGGAAACAGGGGCTTTTTCTGATCTCGGGAGATACCGGATCGGGAAAGACAACGATATTTGACGGAATCATGTATGCCCTTTACGGAGAGACCAGCGCAGGAAGCGGGAAGAATAACACCGGACGAAACGGTGAAATGCTCCGAAGTGATTTTGCAGATCCAAAGCAGCTTACCTATGTAGAGCTGTTATTTGAAAGCGGCGGTCATGAATATAAGGTCTGGCGAAGTCCAGCGTATGAGAGACCGGGATACAAATCCATGAAGCAGGCAGAAGTACGCTGGATGGAGGATGGACAGGAGACAGAGTTGAAAGCGGCAGATATTGATGGTAAGCGGACAGCAGGGGTGATCGGCAGGGTAAGAGAAGTGTTGGGACTTACGGCCGATCAGTTCCGACAGGTTGCGATGATCGCACAGGGAGATTTTAAGAAGCTGTTAGTTGCCGATACGAAGACTCGAAGCGATATCTTTAAGACGATATTTGATACGAAGATTTATGAATATATCCAGAACAGGATCGCACAGGACTGTAAAGAGGCAGAGGGGGTCTATACAGAGCTTGTTGCAAAGGTAGATCGTACGATAGAGGGAGTAGAGCTGCCGGATGAAACGGAGCTTTGCAAAACAGGGCTTCAGGATCTGCCGGAGCATCTGGAAAACCGTCATCTGGCATTTGATGATATTCTGGAAGAGCTGCACAGTCTGAATCAGATCGAAGAAAAGCAGGCGGAAGATCTGCATCATCAGATTGAGAGTTATACACAGACCAATAACCAATATGACAACTGGTATACAGCAATCGAGAAAAATAAGAGAATCATCGGTCAGACCTATGATGGCTATGTGGCACATCTCGATGCATACAGACAGGTGAAGCAGGAATTTGTCAGTGCAGAAGCACAGAATCATAGTATGGAAGCACAGTCTACAGAACCGCTTATGCTGAGACAGGCGGAGCTTCAGAAACAGGCAGATTCTTTTGTGCGGTTAAATGAGATGGAGAAAGAACTGCTGTTTGTGGAGCAGGTATGCCATCAGGCAGGAAAGAAAAGACAGGATATTCTTGAAACAAAGAAGAAACTTCAGAAGCAGACCGAGGAGCTGGAACAGATCGTGAATCCGGGTGACACTTCACAGGTGAAGCTTGAGAAGGTTCAGACAGAAAAGAAACAGATTGCAGAACGTATGCAGCGGTTACAGGAGCTTGAAAAAGAATGTCTGGAGATTGATCATCTGGAAATTAAGAAACAGCAGATGGTGGTTGATAATCGGAGTGCATTTGAGAAGCGGAATCAGGCAAATGCGAATTACGAGGAAGCTATCAGAAATCGGAATGATCAGATCTGTGGAGAACTGGCAGCAAACCTACAGGAGGGAACACCGTGTCCGGTCTGTGGAAGTAAGACACATCCGGAAAAGGCACATTGTGACGGAGCTGTTGTAACAGAAGAAATGGTAAAGAAGCTCCGGGCTGCATTTGATCAGGCGGATGCTTCATTCAGACGAAAAGAAAATGAGCTTGGAAGCCTGAATGGTCGTCTGGAAGAAAAACGGAATCAGACAACAGCAGCGGTTATGGAGATGGCAGCCTTTACCATACCGGATCAGACAGTACAGGCTGATGTTCTGATAGATGAGGTCAGAAAACTGCATGTAATCTGGGAGAAAAGGACAGAGGAAACAGAAGCCAGACTGCGGACACTTGAGAAAGAGCACAGAAGTTATCAAGAACATAAAAGGCAGCTTGGCGAGCTTCGTTTGCAGATAAAAGAACTGGAAGAAACGGAAGTGCGGGTAACAGAGGAATATCAGGAGGCAGACCGGAGTTACACGGCAAAGCAGGCAGCCGCGGCACAGATGCGACAGGAGATCCGGGGGGATGAGTCGGATATCCTGAAGCAACTGCAACAGGTGAGAAATGAGATTGCCGAGGTGAACCGGAAGAAAACAGAGGCAAGAGATACTTATAATAAACTTGCAAAGGAACTCTCTGCACTGGAAACAAATCTGAAGCGTGATGCAGAAGATCAGAATATGCAATATAGACAGGAATGGCAGTTGGAGAAAGATGTTCTTTCTGCACTTGAAACGGACAGCGGAGAAATGAACACATCTGTAAATGTCGAAAGTGTGATACAGAAGCTTCCTGACAGCAATCAGGAAAATGATTTTGCAGGTGAACAGGAACTGGAAAAGCAGGCAGGCGGCTACGGAGAATGTTATACACATTTCTGTACGGCATCAACGGTTCTGCTTGAACAGATATCCGGGCAGATAGAACGCACAATCCGGAAGAAAAACAGTGTTGCCATCAGGCATGATGCGATCGCGGAACGATTAGTTAAGAATAAGGCAGCATACAGCAAATTAAAGAAGGATTATGGAGCATATCTGAATATCTATAAGAGATACAGTAAGCTTCAGGATCTTTTACAGGCTGCACTTGGTAATTATAAGCTGGAAACCTATATACAGGAGGTCTATTTTGACCGTATTATAGACAGTGCGAATCACAGACTGCGCCAGATCGTATGCAACCAGTTTGAGCTGAAACGCGGACAGAAGACTGCAGGAAACAGAGGGCTTGATCTGTTCGTGCTGGATCATCGGACAGGAAAAGAAAGAGATGTCAAAACACTGTCCGGCGGGGAAGCATTTGTAGCATCTCTGTCTATGGCACTTGGACTTGCCGATATTGTATCTGCAAATGCGGCAGGTGTAAGAATTGATACATTATTTATCGATGAAGGCTTTGGCTCTTTGGATTCTGATATTCTGGAGCAGGCATTAAATGTACTGGCTGAGTTGTCCGAGTCCGATCATCTGGTTGGTATCATATCTCATGTGGAAGAGCTGAAGCATCGTATCGACCGCCAGATCCTGGTTACTAAGGATCATCAGGGCGGCAGTCATGTGGAGATACAGGTGTAAAAAAATATACCCCACTGATCATAGGAAGATATCTGCTTACAGGCATTTGTATGATCAGTGGGGCATTTTTTAATATTTTACAGGAATTCCGTTTACGGATACTTCATCTGTGATCTCGATTACGATACATTTTCGTCCGTCAATCTCACGGGTCTCTACGAGATCGGCGCGGTCAGGATTGACCTTGATCACAACCTCCGGAGTCTTTACCTCAAATGATTTTGTACTGGCGATATTATTTGCATAGAGCTGTACTTTTCCCGGAGCCGGTGCAGGCAGAGTCTCCTCGGAACCTTCGGCAACCGGACGCTGGTTCACGGAAGCAGCAGCGGCACGATCAAAGTTCGCATCAAAGGTCTGCATTTTTTCTTCGGATACTCCCGAGGTTTCCAGAAGATTCTTTAATGAATTTCTGGATAAGGTCAGTGGCTCCGGACTATCTTTTTGTTCCTCGATCATTTCATTCAGATTCTCATGGATATTCCGGATCACTTCATAATCACAGTCCATTCCGAGTGTATCGGTGATGATCGTCTGGAACGCCTCTTTCTGATTACCGGCAGTTACAGGCATTCCCGTTCCGAGAATATAGCGGATAAATTCTTCATGGATTTCCTCCGGCTTCTTCGTATAGTAGAGGACATTATGGATATCGGCTGTCCGGTCGATAAATGCAGGGAACAGGAAACCGATATCAGGAACATCCACGATCCAGTCACGGATACGGTTGTGGAAGGTGTTCTCCGAATCAAAATAACTAAGTCCTGCCTTTGACAGATTAACATGGCAGATACAGCACATGATGTATTCGTAGATCTCATCCGAGGCATCATCCATTGTCAGTCCGTCTGTGGTCTTTCCGGGTACGTCATATATATCATGGATCAGCAGGATCAGATAGTTTCCGGTATAGTCATAATTCTCGATTACCTTATCATAGAACTGGTCGATCAGTTCATCATCCTCTAATTTGCTGTTACGCAGCTTTAACAGAAATTCCTGCGTACCGCCGTCAAATTCCGAATCTGTGGGAAACGGCATCGTGATCAGATTCTTTCCGATCGAGCCGGACAGATTTTTCTTAAAGATCTCAAAATATTTAAATGCTTCCTCCTCCGGCAGAGAGAGAAACGCTTCCTTCATTGTCGCAATTTTACGTCTGTCACCATCCACATAGCAGCCACAGATCTTATCGATCGAACAGGTAGCCTGCGCAAACTGATGCCGGATTTCCAGAACCTCTTTCTTTGTCATATGTATCAAACTCCTTTATAAAAACTTTAATAATGCATTATGTGTTTTATGCATTCTATGCATTTGAAAAATCTTAAATAAGCCTAATAAGTGTATCACCTAAAAAAAACAAAGACAAGAATTGACATCTATAACTTTTAATATTTTACATGGTTAACAATGATATTTAGATTTGTAAAAACAAATGTGTAATAATTATATTGCCATACCAATATACAGATAGAAGTGTGGAATGATATATTTCATGTAGCAAACCTATCCGAGTGCCGGTACTTAAGTTGCGTCTTTTGCAACTTTATGTACCGCTGCATCGAGGATAGAACGAGAGTGATTTGCGAAATGAAGATATATCATTCCACACTTCTATTGTCCCCACATCTTAATAAATCTTAAGGATATCCCAAATTGTATCTTAATGGTAGAAAGCCTTACAATGATACCGTCAAAGAAAGATATGGAAAATATCAGCGGTTTGCTGTATCCTAAAAAGGAATGCGTGGTGCGCACACGTACCCGATAAGATACAGACAACAATCATATTTTCGGACGAGGAGAAAAGAAATGTATAATATACTAATTTGCGATGATGAGAAAGATATCGTATCAGCTTTAAAGATTTACCTGAAAACATCCGGCTACAATATTTATGAAGCTTACAACGGAAAAGAAGCGTTAGAGCAGATCAAAGAGCATGACATCCATTTGGTGTTAATGGATATCATGATGCCGGAGATGGATGGGATCACAGCGATGTTAAAGATCCGCGAGGAGACGAATCTGCCGGTTATCCTTCTGACCGCAAAGAGTGAAGATACAGATAAGATCCTTGGACTGGAAGTGGGTGCAGATGATTACATTACCAAGCCGTTTAATCCGGTAGAGGTGATCGCCAGAGTGAAATCGCAGCTTCGAAGATATATGCAGCTTGGAAGCGGACAGATCAAGAAAGATGCGATCGTGATCGGGGGAATTGAGTTGAATGATAATTCCAAGCAGGTTACGGTCGATGGCGAACTGGTCAGTCTGACACCGACAGAATATGATATTTTAAGACTTCTGATGGAACATCCGGGACAGGTATTTTCACCGAGAGATATTTACAAGGAAGTCTGAAAAGAAACACCGCTCGGAGCCGAAGGTTCGGTAGCTGTCCATATCCGTCATTTGCGTGAAAAGATAGAGATTAATCCCGGAGAACCAAGATATATCAAGGTGATCTGGGGCAGAGGTTATAAGATGGAATATCAGTAAACCTCTATACAGTCTGACAGGAATGGAGAATATGAAACATGAATAAGTTAAAAAATAACAATCCTTTTAAATTATTGATCTATACGTTATTTTTTATCACCTGCAGCGTTGGATTTATATTGGGTTATGTACTGCTTGATATGTATGAAGCCGGAATCTTTCAGGGCAGATCGGAATCGGAGCTGCGGGCAGAGCTGGAAGCGGATTATCAGAGCGAGATGTTGACTAACTGTATGAATCGTGGTGTCGAGTATATTAGAAATACTCTGGATATCAGTTACAGTGATGATGAATGGGGAGACTATGAATACGATCCCGATGCTTTGCAGAAAAAGGATATGAATCATGATAATGTTGTCGATGCAAGTGATTTTCTGATGCTGTTATCGGAAAAGGAAAATGCATTTGATAAATATGATCGTACCTATGAAGAGGATTTGGAGAAAACATATGGATATGCGAAAACAGATCTGTATGTGAGTGTTGGTGATGATTGGGATTCTTCAAAAACGGGTGAATCCAATTCTGTTATGCTGGCACAGACAGATAATTTGCCGGAAAAAGCATTAGTATATGGAGTTTTAGGAGAGAAAGCAGTTGTCAGTACGACGATCGGTATTCCTACCGGAAAGATCCTGAGCTATGATACCTATAAGGAAGCACAGAGTATCGGTGTGGAAAAAGAAGGAAACAATTATGATTATGTTAACCTGCGTATGCCGGATGAAGCAGCTCTTTCCAGGTCAGAGGTGTCTGATGATTATGGAATTTATCTGAGTGATCTGGAGGAAAATACCACAGAGACGGAAGCAGAGACGGAAACCGAAACCAAGAATTCAGGAATATCGGAAGAGTCTGCAACATCAGAAGATTCCACAACAATGGAGGAGGAAATAGAGAGCTCCGGTTCATACAGCACGCCGGAGGGAGTAACTATTTCCTATAACGGTGATCAGATAACGATCACAGCAAACGGAAAGACAAAGCAGTATGAGTATGATGCGGAGAATGATATGTATTATCCGATCATAAAAGATGGATATACCGTAATCGTTGGCAATTATGCAGGAGACGATATTACAATATATGCTTCCGGTAATTTATATATCGACGGCACATCTGATGTTTCTTCCCGTATGAATAAGAGCCTGCAGGCAATCAGTAAAGCAGCCGGGGAAAAGAACAGACTTCTGATCTTCTTTGGACTTGATTTTGTTTTGTGTATCATATTCATGATCACAAGTATGGTATTATCCGGTAAAGACGGTGTTGTAAGAAAAACAGAAAAGGTTCCGGTTGAAATTATATTGGCTGGAATAGTCGTTTTGATAAGTCTGTTGATTGCTTTTGCACAGAATATATGTTATTCCTTATCATATGCTTATTATAGTTACAGCGATACAGACCGGCTTCATTATTTTATTGATAGCAATATTACAGGACATGATATTGAGACTATTGTATGTCTGATCGGTTTGAGTTGTATCTGTACGGTCGGACTTTTACTGATCAATAATCTGATCGCAAGAGTCAAACAGTCGAATCTGCTTAATACATCATGGATTGTCAGACTGGGTCGCAAACTATTTGGAAAATCGGGAAAGATAACCGCATTTTTCCGGTATGTATTCAGCAGGGTTCCATTTATAATAAAAGCGATCCTGTTGTATATCGTAATTACGATCGTTGAAATTATAGTGGCATTGCTTGTTACTAATGCTGTATATATAGATGAAGCAGGATTTATTGTATTAATGCTGCTGAAGATCATCTGTGCAATTGCCTATATGGGATTTGTCTGTATGATGCAGGAGCTTTTCATGGGGGGAGACCAGCTTGCAAAGGGCGAGTATGGTCACAAGGTAAATACAAGATTCATGTTTGGAAAGTTCAAAGAACATGGCGAGAATCTGAATCATATCAATGAAGGCGTCCAGCTTGCGGTAGATGACCGGATGAAAAGTGAACGGATGAAGACGGAGCTTATCACGAATGTATCGCATGATATCAAGACACCGCTTACTTCTATTATTAACTATGTCGATCTGCTTCAGAAGGAAAATATCGAAAAAGAACCTGAGGCTTCTTATATAGAAGTAATAGCAAGGCAGTCGGCAAGATTAAAGAAGCTGATCGTGGATCTGGTGGATGCTTCTAAGGCTTCGACCGGAAATGTAAAGGTAGAGCTTGTAAATATGGATGCAAATATGATCGCAGAACAGGCATCCGGTGAATATATTGACAAATTGATGCAGAAGAACATCACGCTAGTAACGAATCTCGCAAAGGATCGCGCAGGGATCGAAGCAGATGGCAGACACCTCTGGAGAGTATTTGATAATCTGTTAAATAATGCATTCAAATATACGATGCCGGGGACTCGGTTATATGTAAATACTTATATAACCGATGAAGATGGAAATGTGATCCGTGATCTTACAAAGAGCATCAAAGAACCTGCGAAGGTATGTATAGAGTTCAAGAACATATCAGAAGCACCGCTGAATATTTCAAGTGATGAACTGATGGAACGCTTTGTAAGAGGTGACAGTTCCAGAAATACAGAGGGAAGCGGACTCGGCTTATCCATTACAAGAAGCCTGTGTCAGCTTCAACATGCGGATTTTAACATTGTGATCGATGGAGATCTGTTTAAGGCTGTGATTACATTTGCATACTGTAAAGAACCACAGGAAGATCAGGATGTGGATCAGACAGAAGCTGCAGAAGCCATAGATATTGAACAGTAGTCACCGGGATTCGAAAAAAACAGTTATTTGTTCACAAAATATATAAATAATTATTGACAACTAACGAATGTTAGAATATACTAACCAACATAAGAACGTAGTAGTTATATTTATTGATATAAAAATGGAGGAATAAAATGATTGTTCAGGAAATCCGTAATGACAATGTGTTTGGTTATGTAAGATATCAGGGAGAACCAAACCGGAAGGATGCAGTGATCGAGAAGCTTAGAAAACAGGGATTTCGCATTACAAAACAGAGATGCATTCTGTTAGATATTATTCTGGATGAAGACTGTTCTTCTTGTAAGGAAATATATTACAAGGCTGTCAAAAGAGATGACAGCATAGGAATCGCAACGGTATACAGAATGGTGAACACTCTGGAAGACATCGGTGTGATCAGCAGAAAGAATATGTACAAGGTTGCGTGTTTCTAAAAATGGGATCATCCCCCACCAGAATGTACACTCAGGTGTAAAAACACATACAAACATACAAACGGGACATCCACAATGGCGTGGATGTCCTTTTTATATGGTAAAGATAAAATTAAGGGGTACGTTGCTTGTTTTTTTAAAAAGTCTGGAATTTCAGAATGGTATGGCGCTGTATATAAACAACATCGACGTTTGCGTAGTTTCGTTTATGAGACTTGCACTAGCTGTCAGCACCAAGCCCTTGTTTGAACCCATAAGGGTGAGTTAGGGCGACTGCTGACAAATCGGCGTGCGAGTCGAATAGAAACGCAGCAGGTCGTGTGTTTATATACAGCGCCATACCATCTTGAAGTTCCAGACATTACATGAAAAATTAAGGCAATCGCAAATGTGAATTTTTCATATTTGTGGTTGCTTTTTTTAGTTAAGTAGTATAGAATTACCCTATAAGTGGAGTGAAGTGGTGGATTAGTGCCACAAAGTGGAGGAAATGAGTCGAAAGAAGGTGGAATAAGTGTCCAAGTGTTTAACAGGTGAATATGAACACAGATTAGATACCAAAGGGCGACTTATCATGCCATCCAAGCTTAGAGAGGAACTCGGCTGCACCTTCATGATCACAAAAGGTCTGGACAATTGTCTGTACGTTTATCCAAATGATGAATGGCAGCAGTTTGCGGACAAGTTGAACCAGCTTCCGATGACGAATAAGAGTGCAAGACAGTTCAAGCGTTTCTTCAACTCAGGAGCAGTAAAGTGCGAAACAGATGCACAAGGACGAGTGATCATTCCACAGACACTTCGTACATTTGCCAACATCGAAAAAGATGTTGTCATCATAGGTAACGGAGAGAAAGCAGAAATCTGGAATAAGGAAGCATGGGACGAGATCAATAATGAAGAATCCCTGAACATGGATGAGATTGCAGACAAGCTGGATGAACTGGATTTCAGAATATAAGGACAGAAGTGGTAGTTATGGAATTTAAACATACATCGGTTTTACTGGATGAAACCATTGAAAATCTGAATATCAGACCGGATGGTGTTTATATGGATGGAACTCTTGGAGGAGCCGGACATTCGAAAGAGATAGCCAAAAGACTTGGACCGGATGGACATCTGATCGGTATTGATCAGGATGGTGAGGCGATTATAACAGCAAAAGAACGACTGGCGGAGTACGGTGACCGCATTACAGTCGTAAGAGATAACTATCAGAATTTTAAAAGCATACTAGACGAGCTAAATATACTTCAAGTGGACGGGATATTGCTGGATCTTGGCGTATCTTCATATCAACTCGACAATGCGGATAGAGGATTCACATATCGGGTTGATGCGCCCCTTGATATGCGGATGGACGACCGCCAGACAAAGACTGCAAAGGATATCGTAAATGGATATACCGAGCAGGAACTCTTTCATATACTCAAAGAATATGGCGAAGAACGATTTGCAAAAAGTATTGCATACCATATTGTGAAGTATCGTGAGAAAAAAGAGATTGAAACAACAGAAGAATTAAACGATATCATCCGTGGATCAATTCCTGCAAAAGTACGAAATGCACAGGGACATCCATCCAAGCAGACATTTCAGGCAATTCGTATTGAATTAAATCATGAGCTTGAAGTACTAACGAATTCCATTGATGGAATGATTGACTGTTTGAAACCAGGCGGAAGATTATGTATCATCACATTCCATTCGTTAGAAGACAGAATCGTAAAAAATGCATTTCGTAAAAATGAAAATCCGTGTATCTGCCCACCGAATTTTCCGGTGTGCACATGCGGAAGAAAATCAAAAGGAAAAGTGATAACAAGAAAACCAATTCTTCCAACAGAAGAAGAAATGGAAGCAAATTCAAGATCCAAGAGCGCAAAGCTCCGGGTATTTGAAAAAGGTATGAATATATAAAAGGGGTGTTTTAAAATGTCAGAAAGACGGAATCACTACTACATAGATGGAAGTACAGTCCGGAAGCTGGATTATTCAGCAGAACCGGTCAGAAGAGAATATGAACCGGCAAGAAGAACAGAGATGCCGGCAGAACGCCCTGCCAGAAGAAGACAGGAGAAACAGACAGCAACACCTGCAAGAAAGCAGATGCCACAGAGAAAGAAACAGGTAAGAACCAAACAGGCGCCGGCTGTCAGACAGAGAGACAGAAGATGGGTCGATGAATTAAGACATGGATTATTCTTATCATTTGCTGTAATATGTGCAGTAGGCTTGTGCTTTGTAATGCTGAAATTAATGGCAGATGTAAAAGAAGGAAAAAATGAAGTTAGTACACTGCAGAGCCAGTTGAATGAACAGTTAAATGTAAATGCAGAATACAGTTCAGGACTTGACAGCATGACAGATCTGGATGAAATATATAAGATTGCAACAACTGAGCTTGGTATGGTATATTCGAAGCCGGGACAGACTGTGTACTATCCACAGAACAGTGACGATTATGTTATACAGTACAAAAATGTTCCTGAGACCAAATAAGTCTCAGGAAATTTTGCGTTATACCCGAACCTGTTAAGATACAGAATATAAAAATAAAATCAAAGGTGGAAAAATATGTCGACAAAAGCAAAGAATTTTCTTAGGAGAATGAAACAGAGACTGGTTATAATATTTGGTATCGCATTACTCTTTTTTGTTGTGCTTATCGGACGTGTGATCTATATCAGCCTTGCAAAAGGACAGGAGTATCAGGAAGAGGTACTGGATCAGAAGACCTACGACAGTCTGGATATTCCGTTTGAACGGGGAGACATTGTGGATCGAAATGGAAATATTCTTGCCACCAGTGAGAAAGTGTACAATCTTATTTTGGAGCCCAAAAACATCCTGCGTACGGATAAGGGGAAAGAGGCAACAAAGGCAGCGCTGATCAAATATTTTGGAATGGAAGATGCAAAGTTCGATGAATGTATGCAGAACACAGATTCCTTTTATAAGGTAGCCATGAAAGGGCTTGAATATGCAGATGTAAAAGCATTTCAGGAATATTGCGATACAAGAGATGGTGCAGATGTCGTTGGTGTACGGTTTGAGGAGGAATACAAAAGAAAATATCCAAATGGCAGCCTTGCCTGTCACCTGCTTGGATATACCGTAAGCGGAAATGTCGGACAGGGTGGAATCGAAGGCTATTATAACAGTTACCTGAATGGTGTAAATGGAAAGACATATGGATATCTGACAAATGATAATACCGTAGAATCCGTTACAGTACCTGCACAGAATGGTTATACTGTAGTGTCTACGATCGATTTGAATATCCAGAAGATCATTGAAGATAATATAAAAGAATATATGCAGACGACCGGTGCAAAGAAGATCGGTGTTATCGCAATGGATCCGGATACGGCAGAGGTCCTTGGCATGAGTACCTCTTATGGATATGATCCGAACGAACCGATGAATACGGATGCACTTCGTAATATGAAGGTTACCGTTACAGAAAGTACGGAAGAACCATCAACAGAAGAAGACAGTAGCGAGGAAGGTTCTTCTGAAGATACGATAGAAGCAACAACCGAGGAACAGAAAGACCCGGAAAAGATCACATATGATTTTTCATCTATGACAGATGATGAATTCCAGAAAGCAATTGATGGTCTGACAAGTGATCAGACGTATGAAGCATTAGATGCTGTATGGAGAAATTATTGTATTAGTGATATCTTGGAGCCGGGTTCTACATTTAAGCCTTTTACGATTGCAGGGGCCCTTGAGGACGGAGTTGTGAAAGACAGCGATACATTCTTCTGTAAAGGCTATGAGATCGTTGCAGAGGGAACATCTCCGATCTATTGTCATAACCGAAGTGGTGATGGCACGCTTACATTAAAGCAGGCACTAGAGCAGTCCTGTAATGTCGCTTTGATGCAGATCGCAAAATCAGAAGGAAGAGAAACATTTTCCAAATATCAGGATATATTTAATTTTGGTAATCAGACCGGAATTGATCTTTCCGGGGAGGGAAGCGGTCTGGTGTATGATGAAGAAGGACTGAATCCGGTCGAGCTTGCAACTTCATCCTTTGGACAGGGTATTAATGTAACAATGATCCAGATGGCAGCAGCGTTCTGTTCACTGATCAATGGAGGAAATTATTATACGCCTCACACCGTCAGACAGATTTTAGATGAAAATGGAAGTATTATAGAGAATAATGAACCGGAACTTGTCCGCAAGACGATTTCAAAGACAACTTCAGATCTGATGAAGCAGTATATGGCAGGTGTTGTTACAGAAGGTACCGGTTCCAGAGCAGCCGTTGATGGATATACGATCGGCGGTAAGACAGGTACAGCAGAAAAGATTCCTAGAAATCAGGGCAATTATGTATTATCCTTTATCGGTTTCTCACCGGTAGAGAATCCACAGATCATGCTGTATGTTGCAGTTGACGAACCAAATGTAGAAAGTCAGTCTACATCCGGTGCCGGAGCACTGTTATTCCATGCGATCATGGAAGATCTGCTCCCATATATGAATGTATATCAGAGCAGTGATGAAGATGTAACGTATAATGGGAAAGATGAGCCGATCAGCTCTCCATTTGAAGGCAATGTAGAAGACTCAACAGGCGAGGAAACAACAGAAGAAGGAAGCACTGCAGAGGGAGATACAACAGCGGAAGATACCGGTTCAGAGAATGTAACCTCTGAGGGAACAACAGAAGCAGTATCTGAAAATGGCACTTCAGAAGAAACAACCTCCGAAGAAACAACAGAAGCCAAAGTTCAGGATGAATAAACAAGGGAATATCTGGCAGACTGACAGAAAAGGCATATTTGTCCGGAAAAAGTAATAAGATATAAGGATAAATAAATCCGGCGGGCAGAATGAAGCTTTATAGTTATAATCGGAGAAAGATATATTTTACATGTATAGCGATCGTAATGACTGCGGTTTTTCTGATGGGAAGACTTGCTTATCTGATGGTTGCAAAAGCGGATTATTATAATCGTGCAGCAACCGGGCTTCATGAAAGAGAACGAAGCATCAAAGCACCAAGAGGAAGGATATACGACAGAAATGGAAATATCCTGGCTGATAATAAAGCAGTCTGTTCCGTATCGGTCATCCACAGCCAGATTGAGGATGAAGAAGCAGTCATACAGGTTCTGAATGAATATCTGGATAAGGGAGAAGCGGAGATACGCAAAAAAGTAACCAAGGTATCATCCCGTGAATTGATCGCAACAAACGTTGCGAAGGAAACCGGAGATCAGATCCGGGAATTAAATGTTGCCGGAATTAAGGTTGACGAGGACTATAAAAGGTATTATCCTTATGGAAGCCTTGCATCCAAGGTTCTTGGATTTACAGGAGCAGACAATCAGGGAATCGTTGGCCTTGAGGTCTGGTATAATGAGATCCTGGCAGGAGAGGACGGAAGCATTCATACAGTAACGGATGCAAAGGGAATCGAACTGCCGAATGTAAAAGAAACGAGAGTAAGTCCTGTACCGGGAGATGACCTGGTACTTTCACTGGACTTAACAATACAAAAATATGCAACACAGGCGGCTCTTTCCGTTATGGAAGAGAAGCAGGCAAAACGGGTGGCAATGATCATTATGAATCCGCAGAATGGAGAGATCTATGCCATGGTCGATGTGCCGGAATATGATCTGAACCAGCCATTTCAGTTGAACATGGATCTGGCTGGATACGAGAGTGTGACTGACGGTGAGAAGATGGATGCGTTAAACAATATGTGGCGTAATTTTACAGTCAGTGATACGTACGAACCGGGATCTACCTTTAAGATCGTGACAGCGACAGCAGCCCTTGAGGCTGGAACCGTATCCTTATCGGATACCTTTTACTGTCCGGGATATAAGATCGTGGAGGATCGCAGGATCCGGTGCCATAAGACGACAGGACATGGTTCGGAGGACTTCCGGCATGCACTGATGAATTCCTGCAATCCGGCATTTATGACGATCGGAGAACGGACAGGAGCCACGAATCTTTATCAGACCTATCAGAAGCTTGGATTGTTTCAGAAAACCGGGATCGATCTTCCGGGTGAGGCAAATTCCATTATGCATAAGCTTTCCGATATCGGACCGGTAGAACTGGCAACGATGTCATTTGGACAGTCCTTTCAGATATCACCGATCCAGTTTGTGACTGCTGCAGCAACCGTTATAAATGGTGGGAATAAGATCACACCACATATCGGTATGAAGGTGGTGGATGCGGAGAGTCAGGTTATGACGGAGCTTCAATATCCGGTCACCCAAGGGGCGATCGGTAGTGAAACATCGGCGACAATGCGTGATCTGTTGGAGTCTGTTGTGGCAGAAGGCGGAGGCAGCAAGGCGCAGATCGAGGGATACCGGATTGGCGGCAAGACAGCAACCAGTGAGAAGTATCCGAGAGGAACCGGAAAATACATATCATCTTTCCTAGGATTTGCACCGGCAAATGATCCACAGGTCATGGCATTTGTTATGATCGATGAACCGACAGGAGTATATTATGGAGGAACGATAGCAGCCCCTGTCATACAGGAGGTATTTTCCAATATCCTTCCATATCTGGGAATACCAAAAGAGGAATAAGAAAATTACCTCATACGTGAGGAAAAATATAGCCATTTCAAAATGAAATGACGGGTAAGGAGTACAAAGAAATGAACTTGGATTTTTCAATTATTTTACCGATACTTATAGCGTTTGGAATCAGCGTGGTGTTAAGCCCGATCGTGATCCCATTTTTAAAGAAACTGAAATTTGGACAGTTTGTACGAGATGATGGACCGGAAACACATCTGAAGAAATCAGGAACACCGACAATGGGCGGACTGATCATTCTGTTGAGTCTGGTGATTACCTCGTTATTTTATATGAAGGATTATCCGGATATCCTTCCGGTATTGTTTGTAACACTTGGTTTTGGTCTGATCGGATTTCTGGATGATTATATCAAAGTCGTTATGAAGCGTTCCCTGGGACTTCGTGCATGGCAGAAGATGCTCGGACAGTTCGTTGTAACAGCAGTTTTTGCATATTATATTGAGAAATATACCGAGATCAACAACGAGATCATTATTCCATTTGTCGGTAAGACAGTTGTTCTTGATAAATGGGTTTATATCGTTTTGTTATTCTTTGTTGTACTTGGAACAGTAAATGGTGCAAACTTCACAGATGGTCTGGATGGCCTTGCTTCTTCCGTAACAGCATTGATCGCTACATTCTTTACAGTTGTTGCGATCGGAACCGGATCCGGTCTTGCGCCTATCTCCTGTGCAGCAATGGGAAGCTTGTTAGGATTCCTTGTATATAATGTATACCCTGCAAGAGTGTTTATGGGTGACACCGGTTCTCTTGCACTTGGCGGATTTGTAGCATCGATCGCATACATGCTGAAGATGCCATTATTTATTCTGATCGTGGCATTCATTTATTTTATAGAAGTATTATCGGTTATCATCCAGGTAGTTTCATTCAAACTGACTGGAAAACGAGTGTTCAAAATGGCACCGATCCATCATCATTTTGAGCTTTCCGGATGGCCTGAGACAAAGGTTGTATCAATATTTGCGATAGTAACAGCCGTACTTTGTGTTGTAGGTTTACTGGCTGTTTAATACGGAGGATATGAAGATGAATTTTAAAAATGCTTTAGTGGCTGGTACAGGTAAGAGCGGCATCAGTGCAGCAAAGCTGCTGATCGCTCATGGCGTAAAGGTTACGCTGTTTGACGAAAATGAAAAAAGAGATAAAAATGATCTGATGGAGAAACTCTCCCAGTCAGAACTTGTTACGATTCTGCTTGGAAAATTAACGGATGAAGTATTAAAGCAGACAGACATTATGGTTATAAGCCCAGGTATTCCGGTTGATTCTGCATTTGTAGAGGATATAAAGAAAGCAGGCATTCCGGTATGGAGTGAGATTGAGCTTGCATATTATTTTGGTAAAGGAAAGATCGCTGCGATCACAGGAACAAATGGCAAGACAACGACGACGGCACTTGTTGGCGAGATCGTAAAGGCGTGGAATCCGAAGACGATCGTAGTTGGAAATATCGGTATTCCATATACCGAGCTTTGTGATACAACCGATGATGACAGTGCAACAGTGGCAGAGATCAGCAGCTTCCAGTTAGAGACGATCGTGGATTTTCATCCGAATGTCAGTGCAATCTTAAATCTGGCACCGGATCATTTGAACCGTCATTATACATTTGAAAATTACGGAAATGTCAAGAAGTCGATCACAAAGAATCAGACAGAAGATGATGTGGTTGTATTAAACTATGATGATGATCATACAAGAGCAATGGCAGAGGGAATCCGTCCAAGAGTTGTATATTTCAGCAGACTGGAGAAGCCTGCAGGCGGTGTATATGTAGAGGATGGTCACATTGTGATCGAGGCAAATGGAGAAAAGATCGATGTCCTTGCATTAAAGGATCTGATCCTGCTCGGTTCCCACAATGTTGAAAATGTGCTCGCTGCAGTTGGTATCTCTTATTATATGGGAGTGCCGGTCAATGTCATTCGTGATGTTGCAGTCAGTTTTAAAGCCGTAGAGCATAGAATAGAGTATGTAAAGACAGTGGCTGGTGTGGATTATTACAATGATTCCAAGGGAACCAATCCGGATGCAGCCATCAAGGGAATTCAGGCAATGGTAAAACCGACTTATCTGATCGGTGGAGGCTATGATAAAGGCTCTACCTATGATGAATGGATCGATGCATTTGACGGAAAAGTCAGATGTTTGGTTCTGATCGGTCAGACGGCGAAGAAAATCGCAGAGACTGCCAAGAAACACGGATTCCATAATATTGTATTTGAAGACGATCTGTTAGGAGCGGTAAAATATTGTCATGAGAATGCAAAGGATGGAGAAGCAGTTCTTCTTTCTCCAGCATGTGCAAGCTGGGGAATGTTTGATAATTACGAGCAAAGAGGAAGAATGTTCAAAGAATATGTCCGCGATTTTAAGGAGTGAAATATTTGAATGACAGAAACAGGAACACAGATACAAATGAGATAGATAGCAGAAGAAAGCCGTTATGGTACAGCGGACGTTACTTTGACTATCCGCTGCTTGGCATTGTACTGGGGCTTGTTCTGTTTGGACTGGTCATGGTTTACAGCACCAGCTCCTACCGGGCAGATGAACTGTATGGTGACAGTACATATTTTGCAAAACGACAGCTTGTTTTTGAACTTGTTGCATTGTTTGGAATGTTTCTGGTATCGAAGATCGATTATCGCAGATATGCAAGATATTCCAAATATTTTCTGTATGTGGCAATGGCACTTTTAGTGCTGGTCTACATTATAGGAAGTGCGAGCCATGGATCGACCAGATGGATCTATATTGGTGCATTTGGATTCCAGCCGTCGGAATTTGCAAAGCTTGCGCTGATCGTATATACCGCAGATATCTGTACCAGAAAACCCAGAAGCCTGAATACACTGAAGGGTCTGGCGAAGATGCTTCTGCTTCCGTTTGTAACGATCATACTGATCGCGATCGAGAACTTAAGTACCGCGATCATATGCTTTGGCATTGTTGTGATCATTGTATTTGTCGCCAGTCCGAAAAAATGGCCGTTTGTGCTGATGGGGCTGATCGGAATCCTGATGTGCGTGATATTTATTGCAACAGCAGGCTATCGTGCAGATCGTATCCGTATCTGGCTTGCACCGGAAAAATACGATGATGGATACCAGACGATGCAGTCCCTTTATGCGATCGGATCCGGAGGCTTTTTTGGAAGAGGCATTGGGAACAGTATCCAGAAGATGGGATTTATACCAGAGTCCCATAATGACATGATTTTTTCCGTTATCTGTGAAGAGCTTGGTTTATTTGGTGCGGCACTTGTAATCGCAATGTTTGTGGTCCTGATATACAGATGCGCACTGATCGCAATCAATTCCGGTGAACGGTTTGGAGGTCTGATCGCAACCGGTGTTATGGCACATGTTGCTGTTCAGGTATTGATCAATATCAGTGTTGTAACAAATACGATACCACCGACCGGTGTACCGCTTCCATTTATCAGTTATGGTGGAAGCTCGATATGTTTCATGCTTCTTGAGATGGGACTGGTGCTTGCTGTTGCCAGACAGATGAAGCCGGGAAGATAAAATGGATAGGAAGATATAAAAGATGCAGAACAGGAGAACAGAGAGCGAAACTGAAAAGAAAAAGGGAAGAAAGGCAGGTAAGATTCTGCTGATCATTCTTGGCGCGCTGCTGCTTATATGCCTTAGTGCCTATGTCTATATCCTGAAATGCTACAGTCTGACCAAGATACAGGTGTCCGGCAATGTGCATTATACAGAGGATGAGATCATAGATATTGTAACAAAAGGGAAAAAAGCGGATAATACCCTGTTTTTCTATCTGGACAACAGAATGCATCCGGTAGAGGATGTAACCTTTATTGATAAATTTCAGATCGAAGTGATTGGAAGACATACCATAACGATCACAGTATATGAGAAGTCCATGGCTGGTTGTGTGAGCTATATGGATCAGTATATTTATTTTGATAATGATGGCCGCGTGCTTGAAACGTCTTCCGAAAAGCTGGAGGATGTTCCGTGTATTCAGGGATTGAAATTTGACCGTATCGTTGTGGGTGAAAAGCTCCCTGTAACGAACGAGGATATGTTTCAGGAGATCTTGACGATGACACAGTTGATCGATAAGAACAAGTTGTTGATCGATGAGATCCGGTTTAATAATGACAATGAGATCATCTTGTATAAGGACAAGATCAAAATAGAGCTTGGAAGCGGATCCGGGCTGGAGGACAAGCTTATGAATCTGGAAAGCATTCTTTCCAAACTGGAAGGAAAAAGTGGAACCCTGGATCTGTCGGATTATTCGGCAAGCAGTGGAAACGCAATATTTAAGGAAAATAAGTAAAATTTAAAACAAAAAGTTGTTGCGTTATTTATGAAAAAATCGTATTATTAAGATATTAATGCGATTATATAGATGTACACTCCCTGTACTTTGGGTTGCGGGTGCCAGATCTGCAGCCTGTGACTTGCTTACAGAATGAAGACAACCGGGGGAGGGAGCTGTACAGGAATTATAAAGAAATATATAGAAGGAGGAAACAACCTTGCTCGAAATAAAGTCTAACGATGAGAGAACACCAGCTAGAATACTGGTAATAGGAGTAGGTGGCGCTGGTAACAATGCAGTAAACAGAATGATTGATGAAAATGTAGAAGGTGTGGAGCTGATAGCGATCAACACGGATAAACAGGCACTTTCATTAAGCAGAGCTACAACAAAGATTCAGATTGGTGAGAAGCTGACAAAGGGACTTGGTGCAGGTGCAAAGCCTGAGATCGGTGCCAGTGCAGTTGAAGAGAATAGAGAAGAGATAGCAGATATTATCAAAGATGCCAACATGGTATTCGTAACATGTGGTATGGGTGGTGGTACCGGAACCGGTGCAGCACCTGTTGTTGCGGAGATGGCAAGAAATCTTGGTATCCTGACAGTTGGTGTTGTAACAAAGCCATTTGGTTTTGAAGGAAAGCCTCGTATGAAGAATGCGATGGAAGGAATTGCAAGATTAAAAGAGAATGTTGATACACTGATCGTTATTCCAAATGATAAGTTATTACAGATCTGTGATAAGAGAACCAGTATTCCGGATGCTTTAAAGAAAGCAGACCAGGTTCTTCAGCAGGGTGTTCAGGGTGTAACAGACCTGATCAATAAACCGGGTCTTATCAACCTCGACTTTGCAGACATCCAGACTGTTATGAGAGACAAGGGTATTGCACATATCGGTATCGGTTCCGCAAGCGGTGAGAACAAGGCTGTTGATGCGATCAAGGAAGCTATGGATTCACCATTACTGGAGACAACAGTATCCGGTGCAACCGATATTATTGTAAACTTCTCAGGAAATATTGGTATCGTGGAAGCATACGATGCAGTTACTTACCTGACTGAACAGGCCGGTGATGGTGTAAATATCATCTTCGGTACAGTTGACAATGATAACATGGGTGAGGAGATCAGCATTACGATCATTGCTACAGGCCTTGAGAAAGCAGAGACAACTACACCTGTCAGCAGATTCGCAGGAACTGCAGCTCCAAAGCTTGATACAGTTAATACAACATCATTTGGAGAAGCAAGAAAGACAACACCTACTTATGGTGGACAGGCACTTGGTGGATCATCTTCCATCCGTCCTACTTTCCTGTCAGATGCAGGAGCAGCATCACAGACAGCAAAGCCGGTAGTTCCAAATACAACAAGAACAGCCGCTCCGGTTGAGCCGCATGTAGCTCCGTCTCCAAAACCGGCAAGACCGACTGTACAGTCAAATGACAGTATCAGAATACCGGAATTTTTAAAGAAAAGATAAATAGCAGAGATGCGGACAGATATGTATATGTACGGATGCCATGGCGATATTGCCATGGCATTTGTGCAATAAGCTGTTATGTAGAAATAATATCTGCATCAGTTAATGGATATAAAAATCATAACATGGAAGGAGACAGATATGAGATTCCTGGCAACCGGAGAGGAAATGCAGAAGATCGATCAGATCTCCATTGAACAGATTGGAATTCCCGGTCTGGTGTTGATGGAACGTGCAGCACTTGCTGTAACAGAAGAAATAGAAAAAAGATTTTCACGGATAAAAACAGGAGAACATGATACCGGACGGACAGCATATACCAGGATCCTTGTTGTAACAGAACGCGGCAATAATGGAGGAGATGGTCTGGCTGTAGCAAGGATGCTGGCGGAAAAAGGATATCTGGTAGATGTGTACTGTATCGGACAGGTTAGCAGAGCAACAGAGAGTTATAAGGTTCAGGAGAGTATACTTGGACAGCTTGGGATCAAGATTACAGAGGATTTCCCGAATGGAGAATATGATGTAATCGTAGATGCAATCTTTGGAGTTGGATTAAAGCGTGACATAGAAGGAATCCATAAAGAGGTCATTGATCATATCAATGATATGCCGGCATATGTGGTAGCAGTAGATATCCCATCCGGTATATCGGCTACGACCGGACGGGTAATGAATGTTGCAGTAAAGGCGGATCTTACAGTAACAATGGGGTTACTGAAGGTCGGTATGACCGTTTATCCGGGACATGGATATTGTGGAGAGATCCTTGTAAAAGATATCGGATTTCCGGATAAGGCAGTTGATATGGTGATGCCGGAGATATTTACATATGATGAAGGGGATTTGAACCGGCTGAATAAACGAAGACCGGATGGAAATAAAGGAACCTTTGGAAAAGTTGCAGTCATAGCCGGCAGTCGGGAGATATCGGGAGCGGCCTGTCTTGCGGCATCAGCAGCCTACCGGGTTGGAAGTGGTATGGTAAAGGTATATACCCATAAGGATAACAGAGTGATTGTCGGGGGATATCTGCCGGAAGCATTGATGATGACATATCAGGATGAGAAAACAGCAGTTATCTGTGCGGAGAATGCATGTGCATGGGCAGATATCATTCTGATCGGACCGGGTATCGGAACCGGAAAAGAAGCGGAATGTATGCTTAAGACAGTGCTGGAGAATTTCAAAGGAACGATCGTTGTTGATGCAGATGGACTTAATCTTTTGTCAGCACATAAGGAGCTGCTTGCAGCAGGGGAAATCAGCAGACAGACAGGGAATATAGCACTTGTTATCACCCCTCATGTAAAAGAAATGTCCAGACTGACAGGAAAGACAGTGACTGAATTAAAAGAAGCACCGGTTCGTGAGTGCAGGACATTTGCGGAAGCAGAAACACTCGTGTGTGTATTAAAAGATGCAAGAACCTGTGTCAGTGACGGAGGCGTGCATACTTACATGAACACTTCGGGAAATGATGGTATGGCAACAGCAGGTTCAGGGGATGTTCTTGCCGGAATGATTGCAGGGCTATCTGCCGGTGGAATATCTCCGACAGAGGCAGCAAGACTTGGGGTGTATATACACGGGCTTGCAGGGGATCGTGCAAAGAAACGGTATGGAAAGGCGGCTATAACCGCCGGCAGTCTGATCGATGAGATCGGTCCGATCATGAGTTCTTATGTATAAAATATAATAGGCAGAGGCGCAGACAAATGAATAAATATAGAAGAATAGAAGCAGATATCAATCTGGATAATATCAGAGAAAATATAAAAATGATGAAGGCATGTGTGCCGGAGAGTATGAAGATGCTTGCCGTGATCAAGGCAGATGCCTATGGCCACGGAGCAGTAGAGGTTTCAAGAGCCCTTTCTGATCTGGCAGACTTTTATGCGGTTGCCTGTATTGATGAGGCGGTAGAGCTACGTCATGCAGGATGTGAGAAGCCGTTGTTGATACTTGGATATACAGACCCATCAGAGTATGATGAACTGATCACATACGATGTAAGACCTGCGATGTATGATAAAGCTGAATGTGCCATTCTCTCAGATGATGCGGTAAAGAAAGGATCAAAAGCAAAGATCCATATCAAGATGGATACCGGTATGAGCCGGATCGGCTTTCAGTGTGATGATGCAGGTATCAATGATATCGTGGAGATTGCGCATATGCCGGGAATTGAGATCGAGGGAATATTTACACATTATTCAAAGGCGGACGAATACGATAAAACAGCTGCAAATGGACAGCTTGCGTTATTCCGGTCTGTGATCCGCAGATTAGAAGAACGGGGTATATCGATTCCTGTAAAGCATATATCAAACAGCGCAGGAATCATGGAGATGGATAATGAAGGATTTGATATGGTAAGATCCGGTATCGTAACATACGGACTATATCCATCGGATGAAGTCGATCATTCGATCGCGGCACTTAAGCCGGCAATGGAACTACTTGCCAAGGTAGTTCATGTGAAGGATGTGAAAGCAGGAACAGGTATCGGCTATGGATGGACATTTGTCGCACCGCATGATATGAGAATAGCAACCGTGTCTGCCGGTTATGCTGACGGATATCCAAGAGCACAGTCCAATATCGGGCGTGTGATCATTCATGGTAAGTATGCACCGATCACCGGACGTGTCTGTATGGATCAGTTTATGATCGATGTAAGTGATATACCGGAGACATCAGTCGGTGATACAGTTGTTCTGATCGGAAAATGCGGAGATAAAGAGATCACGGTGGAAGAAGTTGCGGAACCAGCAAGCAGCTTCAACTATGAACTGATCTGTAATATCGGAAGACGTGTACCAAGAGTCTATATTAGGGATGGAAAAGAAGTCGGGGAAGTGAATTATCTACGTCGAAACTGAATATCATAGAATAGAATTGGAAATACTTTTCACAACAGAAGATATTAATAAATAAATGGAGTGAAAAGAATTGGTAATCAGAAGAGGCGATATATTTTATGCTGATTTACGGCCTGTCGTTGGTTCGGAACAGGGAGGAGTCAGACCGGTACTTATCATACAAAATGAAGCGGGAAATAAACACAGTTCTACTGTGATCTGTGCAGCGATCACCAGCAAGATGAACAAGGCGAAGCTGCCTACACATGTTGAGATTGATTCCAGTCGGTATGATCTGGCAAAGGATTCGGTTGTGCTGTTGGAACAGGTGCGTACGATCGATAAACAGAGATTAAAAGAAAAAGTATGCCATATGGGAGATGACATTCTGAAAAAGGTAGATATTGCATTAAAAATCAGTCTGGATCTGTATTGATCTTTGTGGCATGGTAATTATAGACATTGTATAATCATACAGTTATACAGATTTCCATATGAATACGGATTATGCAGATTCTCATATGAAAAAATTGACGAATGTTGGAATTAATGATATATTTCCATTATATTTGCATTCGTGTGGAACTAAGAGTGAATGCAGAATGAAACGAACAGGAGAGGTGATTTGTAGACAGAGACTGTCTGGTATATGAAATTATTTAATAACAGAAAAGCTGATGAAGAAAAAGTTGAGGAAGAGATTATTTCCATGGTCAATGAGGGTAATGAACAGGGGCTCATTCATGATGACGAAGTAGAGATGATCACAAATATTTTTGAATTCAGTGAGAAAGAAGTCCGGGATGTTATGACGCCGCGTTCCGATGTAGTTGGAATCGACAAACATACTACAATGGATGAAACGATCAAGATCATGCTGGAGAATAATTATTCCAGATATCCGGTGTTTGATGATGATCTGGACAATATAGTCGGAATCCTTTATTTTAAGGATTTCGTAAAAGCGTATTTAAAGGATAAGAACCAGACGATCGAACAGATCATGGTTGAGCCGATATTTGTGCATCCGACAAAGAATATATCGGAATTATTCAAACGGATGCAGAAAGAGAAAATCCATATGGTTATTGTGGTGGATGAGTATGGTCAGACAGAAGGCATCATAGCGATGGAAGATATTCTGGAAGAAATTGTCGGCAATATTTTTGATGAATACGACGATGATGACGATGATATTGCACTTGCGGGTCATGGATATATCGTGGGCGGCAGAGCAGAACTGGATGAATTGTCGGAACATCTGGGAATTGAGTTTCCGGATGAGGATTTTCAGACACTGAACGGGTTTATGCTGTATGAACTGGGAAGGCTCCCTTATGAGAACGAAAAAATAGATATTACATATAAGGGATATAATTTTGAGACCATTGGGATCAAGGATAAGATGATCGATAAGGTGCGGATAACCAAGGTTGAAAATGAAAATCAGGTATGATATTATGAACCAGTTGGGCTTATAAAGCTTCAAAAAAGAAACCGATATCCGAAAATGGATATTCAAAAGATAGAATTACAGAGTTAAGGAGTAAAAAAATGTCAGGACATTCAAAATTTGCAAATATTAAACATAAGAAAGAAAAGAACGATGCTGCAAAGGGTAAGATCTTTACTATTATCGGTAAGGAAATTGCGATTGCTGTAAAAGAAGGTGGTGCAAACCCTGATAACAACAGTAAGCTTCGTGATGTAATCGCAAAGGCAAAGGCAAACAATATGCCAAACGATACGATCAAGCGTGGTATCGACAGGGCAGCAGGTGATGCAAACTCAGTAAATTATGTTGCTAATACATACGAAGGATATGGTCCGAACGGTACAGCGATCATCGTTGATACTCTTACAGATAATAAGAACAGAACGGCTGCAAATGTAAGAAATGCATTTACAAAGGGCGGCGGAAACGTAGGAACGACCGGTTGTGTATCTTATATGTTTGATAATAAAGGACAGATTATTATCGATAAAGAAGAATGTGATATGGATGCAGATGATCTTATGATGATGGCACTGGATGCCGGAGCTGAGGATTTCAGTGAAGAGGAAGACAGCTTTGAGATCATCACAACACCGGATGATTTCTCAGCAGTCAGAGAGGCTCTTGAAAAAGAGGGAATCAAGATGGCAGAAGCAGAGCTTACCATGATCCCACAGAACTATGTAGATCTGACAGATCCTGAGGTTGTAAAGAAGTTTACAAGAATTCTGGATCTCTTAGATGAAGATGATGATGTACAGGCCGTATATCACAATGCAAATCTTCCGGATGAGGAATAATTATATCGTTCATGCCATTTGTGCATGAAAGAATTTCCACAGAATCCACATGCAATTTTATGTAAGGGGGTGTGGAGATTCTACCATATATGTATGCCAGGCAGGCAGCAGGACGGCAGAAAGCCGTTTGGCAGCACGCCTGGCATATGGTATGTTAAAAACAAATGCAGAGAGCATATATACATTTTACAACAAGAGTAGGAGCGTAGAATGAAGGGAATATTAAGATATTTACGGGACTATAAAAAAGAATCGGTTCTGGCACCATTATTTAAAATGCTGGAAGCCTGTTTCGAACTGCTGATCCCGATCGTAATGGCACATATTATTGATACCGGTATTAAGAATCAGGACATGGGATATGTTCTTCGGATGTGTCTCGTTATGATCGCACTTGGTATCATCGGCCTGAGCTGTTCTCTGACAGCACAGTATTTTTCCGCAAAAGCAGCAACCGGATTCGGAACGGCACTTCGAAGTGATCTGTTCCGTCATATCACAAGTCTTTCTTATAATGAGATCGATACGATCGGAACATCGACACTGCTTACTCGAATGACCAGTGATATCAACCAGATCCAGACAGGTGTCAATCTGGTGCTCCGTTTGTTCTTACGTTCTCCGTTTATTGTATTCGGTGCGATGATCATGTCATTTACGATCGATGTCAAATCAGCCATGACCTTTGTGGTTACAATACCGGCATTGTCGATCGTTGTATTCGGAATTATGCTTGTCAGCATTCCATTGTTTAAGAAGGTACAGGCAAGACTGGATAAGGTCATGCTTCTGACCCGAGAGAATCTGGAAGGTGCCCGTGTGATCCGGGCATTTAACAGACAGCAAAAAGAGGTTGATGAATTCGATAAGTCAACCGATGATCTGATGGATATTCAGTTGTATGTCGGAAGAATCTCGGCATTCTTAAATCCTGTCACATATGTGATCATCAATCTTGCAACTGTTGCGATCATCTGGATCGCAGCCGGACAGACCGATATCGGTATCCTGTCACAGGGTAAGGTTGTTGCACTGATCAACTACATGTCACAGATCTTAGTTGAGCTTGTAAAGCTTGCCAATCTGATCATTAACATCACAAAGTCGATCGCATGTGCAAAGAGAATCAATGTTGTGTTTGATACGAAGCCATCGATCACAGAGGTTGAAGAAGATTCTGCTTTATCAGAAGCACAGAAGGCAGCCGGCCAGGATGTTCCTAAGGTGGTATTTGACAACGTAGCCTTACGGTATGGTAAAGCATCGGAAGATTCACTGACCGGTATATCCTTTACGGTAAAAGCGGGAGAAACGATCGGTATTATCGGTGGTACGGGTTCCGGTAAGAGTTCTCTGGTCAACTTGATCCCGAGATTCTATGATGCCACCGGTGGTGCGGTTAAGATCGATGGTGTGGATGTAAAGGACTATGATCTCCGTTCCCTTCGAATGAAGGTAGGTGTAGTTCCGCAGAAGGCAGTTCTGTTCCAGGGCACGATCGCCGAGAATATCCGCTGGGGTAAAAATGACGCAACGGAAGAAGAGATCAATGAGGCACTTACGATCGCACAGGCAAAAGAATTCGTTGATCAGAAAACAGATGGCATGAACTTTAAGATTACACAGGGTGGCAAGAACTTATCCGGTGGGCAGAAGCAGCGTCTTACGATCGCAAGAGCAGTTGTAAGAAAGCCTGAGATCCTGATCATGGATGACAGTGCATCGGCACTTGACTTTGCAACAGATGCAGCCCTTCGTCGTGCGATCAAAGAGCAGACAAATGGTATGACAGTATTTATCGTTTCCCAGCGTGCATCGACGATCATGGGAGCCGATCAGATCATCGTATTAGATGATGGACAGGTTGCAGGTATCGGAACCCATGAAGAATTGTTACAGTCCTGTGAGGTATATCAGGAGATCTGTCAGTCACAGTTATCGGCAAATGAAGTATCCGGTAAAATGACTTCTGCCGGAAATGCAATGGCATAGGAAGGAGGAAGCGACGATGAGTAAAAAAGAAAAAAGTACGTCTGTCAATAAGAAAACACTTGGCAGAATATTAAAGTATATCAAACGATACAGTTTCTTAGTTGTCCTTTCCCTGATCTGTGCAGCGATATCCGTTGTTCTGACCTTATATGCACCGATCATTACCGGACATATGGTAGATAAGATCGTCGGAAAAGGAGCCGTTGATTTCGGAGCATTAAAGACACTGGCAATCCGTTTTGTGATTGTAGTTGCGGTTACGGCAGTCTGCCAGTGGATCATGAATATATTGAATAATAAAGTTACCTATCATGTTGTAAATGATGTCCGTACATCTGCATATAAGAAGTTAGAACAGCTTCCGTTATCCTATGTGGATTCTCACACCCATGGTGATATCGTAAGTCGTGTGATCGCAGATGTAGACCAGTTTTCAGATGGTCTGCTGATGGGCTTTACACAGTTATTTACCGGGGTTATGACTATCGTTGGAACGCTTTGTTTCATGTTATCGATTAACGCTGTGATCACGGTTGCGATTGTTGTGATCACTCCGGTTTCTCTGTTTGTTGCGGCATTTATCGCAAAGAAAACCTACCATATGTTCAGAAAGCAGGCAGAGATCAAGGGTGAGATGACATCACTTGTTAATGAGATGGTAGAAAACCAGAAGGTTGTAACAGCCTTTTCCATGGAAGAAAATGTAAATGGCAGCTTTAACGAAGTAAATAAGAGATTGAATAAGGCCGGACTGGATGCGACCTTCTTCTCATCCATTACCAATCCGTGTACCCGTTTTGTAAACAGCTTAGTATATACCGGCGTTGGCATCATCGGTGCGGTCATGGCGATCAAGGGAAGAATATCCGTTGGTCAGCTTACCAGCTTTTTAAGCTATGCAAACCAGTATACAAAGCCATTTAATGAGATCTCAGGCGTCGTAACGGAGCTTCAGAATGCACTTGCATCCGCAGCCAGAGTATTTGAGCTGATCGATGAAGAACCGGAGATCGCGGAGCCTGCGGATGCCTATGTGATCGAGAAAGCAGATGGACAGGTGGATCTGTCTCATGTGGATTTCTCTTATAATAAAGATGTAGAACTGATCAAGAATCTGAATCTGAAGGTTGAACCGGGTAAGCGTGTAGCAATCGTCGGACCGACCGGATGTGGTAAGAGTACCGTTATCAATCTTTTAATGCGGTTCTATGATGTAGATGCCGGAGCCATTTCTGTAGATGGCCATGATATCCGTCAGGTAACGAGAGAGAGCCTTCGTGATAACTATGGTATGGTTCTTCAGGAGACCTGGTTAAAGACCGGAACGATCAAGGAGAATATTGCATACGGAAGACCGGATGCGACGGATGAGGAGATTATAGAAGCAGCAAAACAGTCCCATGCACACAGCTTTATCAAGCGTTTGTCGGAGGGGTATGATACCATGATATCAGAGGATGGCGGCGGACTGTCACAGGGACAGAAACAGCTCTTATGTATTACCAGAGTTATGCTTGATCTGCCACCGATGCTGATCCTTGATGAAGCAACATCATCGATCGATACAAGAACCGAGATCCGGATCCAGCGTGCATTTGCGAAGATGATGAAGGGAAGAACGAGCTTTGTCGTAGCGCATCGTTTGTCAACGATCAAAGAATCTGATATTATACTGGTTATGAAGGATGGACATATCATAGAGCAGGGTAATCATGAATCACTTTTAGCACAGAAAGGATTCTATTACACCCTTTACAATTCACAGTTTGCACATTAGTAGGAACTAAAAATTTGTATTTATATAAAGGAGACAGGAAGATGAAAGTTAGTGAAAGCGGATATACAAAAGACGAATTACTTGACATAGTAGACAAATACCTCGCTGAGCAGTCCAGAAGATGGAATTTTATTGAAGAAAAGGGAGACGGCATGTATGTGTACGATGAGGAAGGAAATGAATATCTTGACTTCTTCGGCGGCATCGCAGTAAACAGTACCGGTAACTGTAACAAGAAAGTTGCGGCAGCAATCGCAGACCAGTGCCAGAATGTGATCCATGCATCCAATTACGCATATACACTTCCTATGATCCTGCTTGCAAAGAAGATTTGTGAGACGATCGGTATGGAGAAGGTTCTGTTCCAGAATTCAGGAACAGAGACAAATGAAGCAATGATCAAGATGGCAAGAAAATACGGAACCGATCATTACGGACCGGAGCATTATCATATCGTTACAGCCATTAACAGCTTCCATGGCAGAACCTATGGAGCGTTATCAGCAACCGGACAGCCGGACAATGCATGTCAGATCGGTTTCAAGCCGATGCTTCCGGGCTTCACATATGCAGAGTTCAATAATCTTGAGGATTTCAAGAACAAATGTACCAAAGACACAGTTGCAATCATGGTAGAGCCTGTTCAGGGCGAGGGTGGTGTATATCCGGCAATGGAGGAATTCTTAAAAGGACTTCGTGCTTACTGTGACGAGACCGGCATCCTGTTGTTATTCGATGAGGTACAGACCGGATGGGGCAGATGCGGAGATACGATGGCATTTATGACCTATGGAGTGAAGCCTGATATGGTATCTATGGCAAAAGCGATCGGCGGCGGTATGCCGATCGGCGCACTTTGTACATCAGCAGAGCTTGCAAGTGCATTTACACCGGGGGCACACGGTTCTACTTATGCAGCCAATCCTGTATGCTGTGCAGCCGCACTTGCAGAGATCGATGAGATCTTAGACAATCATCTTGCAGAGAATGCAAAAGAGACAGGAGCTTATTTTGCAGAACAGCTTTATTCCCTTCCGTATGTGAAGGAAGTACGCGGACGCGGACTTCTGGTTGGCGTTGAATTCACCAAACCAATCGCAAACGAAGTAAAGCATCTGGCTGTTGAGAACAGACTGTTGATCACAGCGGTAAGACCAAATGTGATCCGTATGGCACCGCCACTGATCGTAACAAAGGAACAGTGCGATAAGGCTGTTCAGATCCTGATCAAATGTGTGTCAGAGGCAGCAGAAGAAGCAGATGCATAAGGAGGTAACAGAAGATGGGAAGAACCGCAGAAGAAATGGAAGATGTAACACTTCTCGGCAATAAGAATGTAAAATACAGCATGGACTATGCACCGGAGATGTTACAGACCTTTATTAATAAACATCAGGACAATGATTATTTTGTCAAGTTCAATTGTCCAGAATTTACCAGCTTATGTCCGATCACGGGACAGCCGGATTTTGCAACCGTATATATATCCTATGTTCCGGATGTGAAGATGGTAGAGAGCAAGTCTTTAAAATTATATTTGTTCAGTTTCAGAAATCACGGAGATTTCCATGAGGACTGCATGAACATTATCATGAAGGATCTGATCAAATTGATGGATCCGAAATATATTGAAGTCTGGGGCAAATTCACTCCGAGAGGCGGTATCTCGATCGATCCATATTGTAATTACGGAAGACCGGGAACAAAATGGGAAGAAGTTGCATGGAACAGAATGTCAAATCATGACCTGTATCCGGAAAAGATAGATAACAGATAGGCGGAATGTCAGATGAATTACAGGGAAACAGTTGAGTATATCCTAAGCATTCCACTGTTCGCACAGAAGATTGGCACAGAGAATCTTGCCAGTCTTCTTGAACGTTTAGGGAATCCGCAGGATAAGAGCAAAGTGATCCATATAGCAGGAACAAACGGTAAGGGATCAACGGCAAAGGCGCTTGCTACGATACTGATGCATGCAGGCTTTCATGTAGGATTGTTTACATCACCGCATCTTGTCTCGATCAATGAGCGGATCCGATATGATGATGAAATGATATCGGATGAAGATTTTACATGGGCGTTTGAGCAGGTGCGGAAGAAGTTCATCGTTCATCCATCTTTCTTTGAAGTGATGTTTGCGATGGCGGCTGTTTATTATGAGAAGAAGCAGCCGGATTATGTGATTTATGAGACCGGAATGGGTGGCAGGCTGGATGCAACTAATGTCGTAAGACCGAAGCTTTGTATCATCACATCGGTAGGACTTGATCATATGGAATATCTTGGAGATACGATCGCTAAGATCGCAGGAGAGAAAGCAGGGATTATCAAACCGTCAGTTCCGGTCGTATATTTCAAGCGGGATGCGGTTTCGTCTGGAATCATAGAGACTCGTGCAAAAGAATTGGATTCTGCCGTAACAGCGGTCGAAAAATCAAACTATATAATAAATGAAATAGATGATAAAACCATTGATTTTTCATTTCATAATCGGTATTATAATTATGACCATTTGAGGATACCGAAAACGTCTCTTTATCAGGTCGAAAATACCTGCCTTGCAGTTATTTCCTTTGATATCCTGATGCAGATCAGGGATATGGAATATGGGGAAAATGCAGGTGCTGATGTCAGGATAGAGCAGGCAGTCAGAAGCGGATTGCTTGATTTTTCATGGGAAGGCAGGATGGAGGAGATCGCACCGGATCTGTTTGTAGATGGTGCACATAATCCGGAAGCAGTCGAATGTTATTGCAGAACACTTCGGATGCTTTATACGAAGAAAAAGAAGATCCTGGTCTTTGCAGCAGTAAAGGACAAGGACTATGATACGATGATACGGGATCTGACAGAAGCACTTTCGTTCGAGAAGATCATAGTTACAAGTGTAGATAATAAACGGAAGGCGCCGGTCTCGCTGATCGCAGACAGGTTCCGGGATTACACAGGACATACGGTGGAGGCATATGAGGATATTGCAGAAGCAATGGATGCCGCTATCCGCTATAAAGAACAGATCACAGATTCAGCAGTCTATTGTGTGGGTTCTCTTTATCTGGTGGGAGAAGTCAAACGCTGGCTTCAGAAGATAAAAGAGAAATCTGCGAATATGGAGGAATAGTATGATAAACTTTGATGAAGAAGTAAAAAAATTCAGACCGACTCTGGAAGTAGACCAGGCAGAAGATGCCATTTATCATAATGATCTGAAGGATATCTCAGATATTATGCAAGAGATGCTTCGTGTAGCAAAGGAAACGGAGAAATAATATGGCAGACGTACTGAATTGTAAGCATTGTGGCGGTAAGATCCTTGTTACAGGATATTGCAGCCAATGTGGGTTAAAGAGTGAATTTGTAAATAAGGCACTGAACACATCCAAATATTATTATAATATCGGTCTGGATAAAGCCAGAGTCCGTGATATGAGTGGTGCAGAAGAGGCATTAAAGACAGCTCTTAAATATGACAAGCTGAATATTGATGCCAGAAATCTGCTGGGGCTTGTATATTATGAAACCGGTGAAGTTGTTCTGGCATTAAGCCACTGGGTCATCAGTGTGAATTATTTCAGCGGACGAAATGTTGCAAAACGTTATATCAAAGAGGTGAAGGGTAATCCGCACAAGCTTGAAACAACGAACAATGCAGCAAGAAAATACAATCAGGCAGTAAACTATGCCAGACAGGGCAGTAAGGATCTTGCATTTATCCAGCTTCGAAAAGTCTTATCGGATAATCCGAAGTTTGTAAATGGATATCTGCTGATGGCACTTCTGCTGATCGATGATAACAAATATGATAAGGCAAGAAAAGCATTAAAACGTGTCATCAAGATCGACAGAACCAATCCCCTGGCTGTCCGCTATTTCAATGAGATGGGACACACAGATGAGGAGATCATGAGCTTTCGTGATTATCCGGATGATGATTATGATGCGGATCTGCTGTTTGTGGAAGATCAGCCACGGGCATATGTGGAATCCGATAATGTTGACCGGAATGGCAGACCGACTCCGGTTGGCAGATATAAGGATATCAATTTCTACAAATATTCGCTTGCCTATGTTCTGGCAGGACTGGTATTGGGACTGGCTGTCATGTGGTTTCTTGTTATGCCGCAGCATAGTAAGAATGCAGATGATGAGAGCAGAAATGTTAAGATTGCCTACAGTGAAGAGATTGCCAATAAGAATACCAAGCTTTCCTCTCTGCAGGATGAGGTTGATTCCCTGACAACAAAGAATAAAGATCTTACGAAGCAGGTCGCAGATTATGAGGAAAAAAGCAAGGCAGATATATCAGATACGGATAAGGTTACGATGCAGCTTGCCATGAAGTATTATAATGATACCCAATATGATAAGGCAATGACAGAGATCGACAAGGTGCTGGAGACCAGCCCGGATTATGATGTTGCTCTGTATTATAAAGCTCTGTGCTATCTGGGTACGGAGGATGAGGATAAGGCAAAAGAGGCCTTTGATACATTTATCCAGAAATGTCCGAATTCCATTTATTATACAGTTGCCGTTGCATTATCAGGTGCAGACACAATGAGTGGAACACCGGATGACGGAGACGGCACGACAGAAGGCAGTTCGGAAGGAACAACGGAATCCGGTATGGATCCGACAAATGAATAAAAAGAAATCAGGATCATACAAAAGACAAATAAGCAATATTGCTTATTTGTCTTTTTTTGTAAAAAAGAGGTGGCGTATGAATAATTATGAAAAAATAGGGGATACTGTGTTAATAGAGCTTCCGGAAGAAGTTGATGATTACCGGGCATCGATACTGGTGAACGAAACGGAAGAGGTGTTTCAGGACGACAGGATCCGGTACGTGATATTTGATTTCCGGAATACAAGCGTGATGGACAGCTCCGGGATCGGTCTGATCACGAGAAGATTCCGGAATGTATATGACAGAGGCGGAAAGGTGTTTGTGATCCATGCAAATGACAGAATGCAGCGTCTTCTTAAAATGTCCGGAATATTTAAGATCGCAGAGCAGACAGAGGATTTTGAGACTGCGTACAAGCAAGTACATATGTCATAAATGAAAAGGAGAAGAAAAAAATGAACAGAAATGAAATGAAAATAGAGTTTGGAAGTGATCCAAGAAATGAGAGCTTTGCAAGGGTTGTCGTTGCATCTTTTATGACCCGTACGAATCCGACGCTGGAGGAGGTCGCAGATGTTAAGACAGCCGTATCGGAAGCAGTTACGAATTCGATCATTCATGGTTATGGGCAAGAAGAGGGAACGATCGAGATATGGGCATACATAGAAGAGCGGAAGCTGTACATAGAGATCACCGATTATGGCTGCGGAATCGAAGATGTGGAAAAGGCAATGGAGCCAATGTTTACAACCGGAAAGGATGGACGGTCGGGAATGGGTTTTTCCTTTATGGAAGCCTTTATGGATGAGCTTACGGTAGAGTCGGAGCCGGGAAAAGGAACGACAGTAAAGATGGCAAAAAAAATAGGGGCTGGGTGTGCAGTATAAATGGAAAATAATCTGGATCTTCTTTTACAGGCGAAGAAGGGTGATGACAGTGCAAAAGAAAAACTGGTAGAACAGAACCTTGGACTTGTATGGAGCGTAGCCAGAAGATTTACAGGACGTGGATATGATATCGAGGATCTGTTTCAGATCGGCTGCATTGGATTGATAAAAAGTATTGATAAATTTGATTTTGACTATGATGTGAAGTTTTCAACCTATGCAGTTCCGCTGATCCAGGGGGAGATCCGCCGTTTTTTGCGTGATTACGGTGCAATTAAGGTCAGCCGTAGTCTGAAAGAGATGAATAGTAAGGTAGAGCAATACCGGCAGCGGGTGATCAAGGAAAAGGGCTATGAGCCTGAGATCGAAGAGATCGCTGCCGCCCTTTCTTATGATGCAGGGGAGATCGTAATGGCAATGGAGGCTTCGTTGGAGCCGGAGTCTCTGGATGTTCCGGGTGTGTATTCAAAAACGGAGGAATATAGCCAGGAGATTGTTGATCATTTGTCATTGATGCAGATGTTGGAACGGTTGGAGCCGGAGGAACAGCGTCTGATCCAGCTTCGGTATTTTGAAGACAAAACGCAGTCGGAGACCGGAAAACTGCTTGGTATCAGCCAGGTTCAGGTGAGTCGGCAGGAAAAACGGATCCTTGAGAAATTAAAAGAAAGTGTATAAAAAGAACAGATACGGATACCCTAATCCTGTAAGAATATGGGAAAGCAGGTTTCGTAATATGGCAGAAATGGTATATTTGCAGTTGGCAGAAAGTGTTCTGGCGGAAAAACGAAAGGTATTGATCCGGGATGTATCGAAGGTCGTATCCGACAATCTGGATCTGAAAAATAAAATCGAAAAAATTGAACTGATGAATTTTTCTACCAGTTCAAAGGAACAGCAGGTCATATCCATATTGGATATCATAGAGGAGATCAAAAAAAACTGCGATGGGGAGCTGTGTATCCAGAATCTTGGACAGCCCGATGTCGTCGTATATTATAAGGCATTCGATCCGTCGGACCGGATAAAGCAGAAGTTCAAATTTATATTTCTGTGCCTGATCGCATTCTTTGGTGCGGGATTTTCAATTATATCCTATAACTCGGATGTGAATCTGGTCGGACAGCTTGATCTGCTTCAGAATGTATTTACCGGAGGCAGTGAATCAGGAGCCATGATTGGCGGTGTTGCCTATTCACTGGGCTTGTTCATTGGAATCATTGTATTCTTTAATCATGGAGCCAATAAGAAATTTACCGATGATCCGACACCGCTTCAGGTGCAGATGCGGCAGTATGAACAGGAGATCAATCAGACAGTGATCACGGATTCTGTAAGAAAGAAGGATGTGCGGGATGCTGATTAGACATATCTGTTATGCATTGGTTGCATTTATCGGAGGGGCAGCTATATCCAGTGGTTATTTTGCATTTATATCCCTGATCGGAGTATTCCCCAAGCTGGCGGAAAAGGTGAAAGGCAACCGGCACTATATGCTGGTGGAATGTTTGCTGGCATATGGTGCTGTGGCAGGAAATATCGTATATATCTTTAATATCCGGATCCCGCTTGCAATTCCGGGGCTGGCTTTTGTAACCCTGTTTGGCGGTATCTTTACAGGCTGTCTGGTTGGTGCGCTCGCAGAGGTGCTGAATGTATTTCCCATCATATCCAGACGGTTTTCGATCCGGCGTTATATTCCTTACATCATATACATGGTGGCAGCAGGGAAACTCGTGGGTTCTGTTCTTGGTCTGATATCAACCGGACTGGTCTAGGAATGCGATTTATATGCATAGTTTTCATGCAAATGGAACATACTAAAGAATAGAACCCGGTAAGACAGGAGGAAAGTATATGCAGTTTGAACCAAAAGAAAAGGAATACAATCAGTATGTTGAAACGATTACTCCGGTATCCAATTCGGCAAGAAACTGCCTGTGGGCATTTCTCATCGGAGGACTGATCTGCACGATCGGACAGGTGTTATTTAATTTGTTTGAATATGCGGGACTCGATAAGGATGACAGTTCGTCTTATGTATCGATCGTTCTTGTACTCATCAGTGTGGTACTCACAGGTCTGAATGTCTATAAGAAGATCGCAAAATATGGTGGAGCCGGAACTCTGGTACCGATCACGGGCTTTGCTAATGGTGTCTGTGCTCCGATCATAGAGTTTCAGACCGAAGGTGAGGTCTTCGGTAAAGGTGTAAAATGTTTTACGATCGCAGGTCCGGTCATCATGTACGGTATCTTTACATCATGGGTGCTTGGGCTGATATACTGGATCTGTAAGCTGGCAGGCTGGGTATGATTCCCGGCCTGTTTTTTCAAAAATGTTACATATGTTTTAAGGTAAAATGATGGTTTTGTGAAATATTAGATTTAAGGGGAATCTGTATTGACAGATAAAAATACCTATGATAACTTTAACAAATGGTTAAGTTAATAATAGTAGGTATCTGTATCCTTTAGCAGGATGCGTATACTTGTATATGTAGTAAATGGAGATACATCATGAAAAAAGCAAAAAGAAGTGTTACTACAACAGTATGTGTTATTGTTGCATTGTGTGTGTGTTATCTGATATTTTGCGGAATTATTGGTAAGAAAAAGTTTTTTCCAAATACCAGTATAAATGGAATTGATGTCGGTAACATGACGGTGAAGGAAGCTGCAGCGGCTGTAGAAGATCAGTTTGCAACAGAGTACAATAACGCCGGGATCGACGTAACGTTGGAAGGTAAAACATATTGCATTGCGATCGAAGATGCTCTGGATCTGAATGTGATCGATGCGGTACAACAGGCAAACGATGAAAGCCATGGATTTTTAACAAGAGGTTTTAATTTTATCAGGGCATTATTTGGTGAGGCAGAATATACTGCACGACCATCGCTGAAGGATAAGAAGCCGTTGTATACTGCGATCGAACAGTCCGGGCTGACGAAGCTGGAAGGGGTAGAAGATTCCTCTTACACCGTGAAGGATGACAAGGTTATTGTTACAAAGGGCCGCGGAGGTTATACGGTAGATTCGGATAAGCTGGTAGATGAGATTGCTTCCTGCATCAGCAAGGGAGAATTTGATGCGCAGCTTGAATGTCCGCTTACATACAGTGATGTCGATCTGGATCTGGTATATGATCAGATTTATGTAGCACCGGCGGATGCAACACTGGATCCGGAAAATGATTACAGCGTAACAGATTCTGTGGTAGGAATCAGCTTTGATAAAGATGCTGCCAGGAAGAAGCTGGATGCGGCAGCCGATGGAGAAGAAGTCAGCTTTGATCTGGTTTATACAGAACCGGAGCTGTCGAAGGAGACATTACAGGCCTATCTCTTCCGTGATACGCTGGGATCCTTCAGTACCAATGTAGGTGGAACGGATGCAAGAAAAGGAAATGTTGCAAAGGCGGCAGAGAATTGTAACGGCACGATACTGATGCCGGGGGAAGAGTTTTCATTCAATAATGTGGTAGGACAGAGAACCATCGAGAATGGGTTTCAGGCAGCTCCATCTTATGTCAATGGGGAATCAGTAGATGAGGTCGGCGGAGGTATCTGTCAGGTATCATCCACTCTTTATGATGCCTGTCTGTATGCGAATCTGGAAATTGCAGAACGTCATTGCCATCCGCATCCATCTACTTATGTAGATGCAGGCTTTGATGCAACGGTATCCTGGGGCGGACCGGATTACCGTTTTATAAATAATACGGATTATCCGCTCAAGGTGACCGCCTCCTATAGTGGTGGTGTTGTGTCATGTGCGATTTATGGAACGAAGCTAAAGGACTTCAGAGTGTCACTGTCCAGTGAACTTGTAGCAACTTATGATTATGATACGGAATATGAGGACGACGATACACTGGAGGAAGGTGAAGAGGAAGTTTCCGTTACAGGTATTACAGGAACCAAATATCAGACCTACCGGACGGTATATGACGGAAATGGAGAGGTAATCTCTTCTGAACCGGAATCTGTCAGTGTGTATGATAAACGGGATAAAGTAGTTCTTCGTGGAACCAAAGAGAAGGAAGATACCTCAGAAGAGGATAGCTCAGAGGAGAATTCGACTGAGGAGAAGAAGACGGAGGAAAAAACAACCGAGGAAAAGACAACTGAGGATACGACAGAAAAGAAGGACGACAAGAAAGACGATTCCAAGAAGGATGATAAGAAATCGGATAAAAAGTCAGACAATAAGAAAAAGAATGATACAAAGACAGATGATTAAATAAAGAAACAAAGAAAAGCTCATATGGAAGCCGGTTCGTAAGGATCAGGCAGCCATATGAGCTTTCTTTTGTGTTATTGATAGTATATTATTCCGCTTCACTGTGGTCGTTTGTTTTGACCTCCTGATTGGTATACAGGTTTACATAGTGAGGACGAAGCTTGGAATATATGATTTTCTGTTCACTGTATAAGCTGTAATAACCGGATAACATATAGCTGACACTGCAACCGATCGCGAACAGCAGGATACCGCTTGCACCGAATAATTCGATGCTTAAGACCAGAGATGCCAGCGGACAGTTTACAACGCCGCAGAAGAGACATACAAGCCCCATAGCAGCTCCAAATCCTGGATCCAGTCCAATCCAGCCTCCAAGGGTACATCCGAAGGTTGCACCGATGAAGAACGATGGAACGATCTCTCCGCCACGGAATCCGCAGCCAATCGTGATGCAGGTAAACAGGAGCTTTAGAATGAAGGCTTCCGGTTTTGCTGTTCCATGGATCGCCTGTTCAATAATGTTCATACCGGCACCATTGTAGTCATTGCAGCGGACGGCAAGCGTCAGGAGAACCAGCAGTACACCGCCGACCAGTATACGAAGATATTGGTTTTTCAGATATTTCTTAAATGTTTTTCCGATGACCTGCATGGACATACAGAAAAGGATGCTGAGTACGGCAGCAGCGACCGAGAGAATGATCACCCGGATCCCGGTTGCCAGTGACATTTCAGGAACCTGATTCAGAATGAAATAGGTAGGGGTGATGTGAAATTTTTCTGTGATCGCATAGGAAATGGTTGCTGACAGGATACATGGTACCAGAGCACTATAATACAGAATTCCGATGCTGATAACCTCTACACTGAAAAGTGCGGCCGTAACAGGAGTTCCAAACAGGGCAGCGAATACGGCACTCATACCACACAAGGTCATAATATGTTTATCGTTGTCATCCATTTTGATCAATTTGCCGATCGATGCCCCCAGACTTCCGCCAATCTGCAGGGCGGCACCTTCCCGGCCGGCAGATCCGCCAAACAAATGCGTGATAACGGTTGTTATAAAGATCAGAGGTGCCATACGGAAAGGCACATTGTATTCCGGATTCCGAATCGAACCGATAACAAGGTTGGTTCCCTTGTCATGCTTGATGCCGCCTGCACGGTACAGGAATACGATCAACAGACCGGCTGCCGGGAGCAGGAAGATGATCCAGCTGTGCCCGGAACGGAACTGTGTGACATATTCAACGCTGTAATGAAAGGCTGTTCCGACAGCCCCGCAGGTGATTCCGATAATGGCAGAACAGATCAGCCATTTAATAAATGTTTTTGCGTATCGTTTTGTACGATCGATACAATTTAACCAGTATTCTTTTGTAAATATCATAATTTATACCTATCCAGATCGTTTTTATTCTTTCATAGATTACCCCGAATCAGCGGATTTGTCCAGAACATATTAAATATGAATAAAATAAAGAAAAGAAGCAAATGACTATCAACAGAAGAACATATGGAAATAAGGAGGCAGAAAATGAATAAAATGGTTGGAAAACAAAGTGTCAGTTTTTCAGATCCTCCATGTATTCTGGGAGCGGCTTCTATCTGTGGACCAAAGGAAGCTGAAGGACCTCTGGCGGATTACTTTGATATCCGTTCCGAGGATCCGACATTTGGCAAGGATTCCTGGGAAGAGGGCGAAAGTGAGATGATCCGGCAGGCGGTCGAGTTTGCGATCAAAAAGGCGGATAAAAAGAAAGAGGAGATCCGGTATATATTTGCGGGGGATCTGCTGGGACAATTGATCGCAACCACATTTGGTATTAAGGATCTTGATATACCGGTATTTGGGTTGTATGGAGCCTGCTCCACCTGTGGAGAGGGATTGTCGCTGGCATCCATGACAGTTGCTGCCGGTTATGCGGACTGTGTAGTGGCGGCAACGTCCAGTCATTTTGGAAGTGCAGAGAAGCAGTTCCGTTTTCCACTGGAATATGGAAATCAGAGACCGTTATCTGCGACCTGGACGGTAACCGGAAGTGGAGCGTTTGTTGTTGGTAAGGCAGAGCCGGAAGAAGGAGCCATTCAGATTACCGGGGTTACAACGGGACGGATCGTGGATTATGGGGTAAAGGACTCCTTTAATATGGGAGCCTGTATGGCACCGGCAGCGGCAGATGTGATCTATCAGAACCTGAAGGACTTTGACCGGAAGCCAACGTATTATGACCGTATCATCACCGGGGATCTGGGGAAAATCGGGCAGAAGATACTGTTTGATCTTTTAAAGGACAATGGAATAGATATCAGCAAACAGCATATGGATTGTGGTATCGAGATCTTTGATAATGAGGAACAGGATACACATTCCGGTGGCTCCGGTTGCGGATGCTCGGCTATTACGCTGGCTGGCTATGTATTAAAGCAGTTACGGGACGGAACCTGGAAGAGGGTATTGTTTGTACCGACCGGAGCACTTCTTTCCACAGTAAGCTATAATGAAGGACAGAATATACCGGGCGTGGCACATGCAGTTATAATAGAACGGAGGTAAAGTTATTTATGGATTATATAAAGGCATTTGTGATCGGAGGTGCTGTCTGTGTGCTTGTTCAGATACTGATGGACAAGACGAAGCTGCTTCCGGGACGGATCATGGTGATCCTGGTATGTACCGGTGCTGTTCTTGGAGCAATCGGGATATATGAACCATTTCTTGAATTTGCCGGCTGCGGAGCTTCGGTTCCTCTTTCCGGATTTGGTTATAATCTCTGGAAGGGAATAAAAGAAGCAGTTGATCAGGATGGATTTATCGGGCTGTTCCGGGGAGGATTCAAGATGGCGGCAGTAGGAACATCGGCAGCGCTGATCTTTTCCTATCTGGCATCCCTGATCTTTAAACCCAAGATGGTAAAATAGCATAAAGTATACTTTTTTATATAGATCCCAGGGAATAAAAAAGGAGCCATGAGAATGATCTCTCATGGCTCCCTTTTACATATATCGTTTTTATTCTTCTGTATTTTTATGTTTGTTCTCTTTTGAGGAAGGTTCATCAGAAGATGGTTCATCGGTAGGTTTCTCTGTTGTCGGTTCTTCTGTTGTAGGAACTTCCGTTGTCGGTTCTTCTGTTGTAGGAGTTTCCGTTGTCGGTTCCTCTGTTGTAGGCTTCTCGGTTGTCGGTTCTTCTGTCTTGTCCTTTTTGAACTTAACAGTGATCGTATGATTGCCTTTTACCTTTGAGAACTTATACTGTGAAACCGGTCCGACGGAGCTTCCGTCTACATATACATCCGAGATCACATAACCCTTATCCGGTGTGATATAGAAGGTTGTGCTCTTGCCGGATTTTACGGTTGTACTTGGTGAGATAGAACCACCGGATCCATCTACACCGGAAGTGATCTTGAAGCTGTCCTTCTTGTTGTCCTCTGTAGTCTTATTTGGATCTTCAGAATCAGAAGAGTCTTCGGTTTCTTCTTCCTCCGGATGAAGCGGACATTTCTCTTTCAGGATGTTCTGATCGTATTCAAAGTCTGCATCAATGATCTCAATCTTGCCGTCATCATCTTCAGTATAATAATAGGTTGTTGTTTCCTTACAGGTATTGGTTGCTACCTTATGGGAATCATTACAGATCACAACCTTCTTGTTTCCACCACATCGTTTGGTAGGAACGGTTCCTTCTGCAAAATAGTCTGTTATCGTTGAACAGCCTTCAACAGGGAGAAGACCGGTATCCTTACATACGGTTGCCCGGATGATTCCGCTTGGCATTTCAAAGGTTTTGGAGGTATCCAGACCCTTTGCTTCCACGATCTGATCCATGATCTTACGCCACATGTTCTTATGATAGCTTCCAGCAGCAAAATTAGTATTTACATCAAAACCGATCCAGATCGAAGCGGTGTAATATGGAGTATATCCACAGAACCATGCATCGTAGTTGCTGGAGGTTGTACCTGTTTTACCTGCTGTATAAAGGCCACATGAAAGGTTTGCAGCAGTACCGGTACCGATCGTAACTACATCATGCATGGCACTTGTTAATAACCATGCATTCTGAGGAGAGATGACCGGGGATTCTTCCGGTGTTCTGTTATCGATCAGAAGCTTGCCGTCATGATCATATACCTCGGTGTAGAAGATAGGTTTGATATAATTGCCTTCATTTGCAATTGTTGCATAAGCAGCGGTGATCTCAAGGTTTGTGATACCATCGGTCAGCCCACCAAGTGCGAGGGACTGGTTGATATCCGATTCAATTCCTCCGCTTGAATTTGTACGTTCTTTTACAAGGGTTGTAAATCCAAGCTTTAACAGATATTCGTAAGCAAGCTCCGGAGTAACATCTGTGATCGTCTTAACAGCAATGATATTCATGGAATTCTGAATAGCCTGTCGGATCGTGCTTGGACCACGGTAGCCACTGTACCAGTTTCTGACTTCGCCGCCATTTGTATAGGTGTATGCTTCATCTTTGTATACAGTTGCAAGGCTCATGCCGCAGCCGTCCAGTGCAGGAAGGAAAGATGCTACAACCTTAAAGGTTGATCCAGGCTGTCTGGTTGCTTCCGTAGCACGGTTAAAGGAACGATCCTCTGTCTTTTCTCCACGACCACCAACGATCGCTTTTACCTGACCGGTCTCCTGATCCATCAGAGTGAAGGAGATCTGTGGTTCCACTGTGACCTTATAGCTTTCAAGCTGTTCCTTGTAACCGGTTGTCTCGATCAGGTGTGCTTTGTATTCGTCAGCAGCGGCACGGGCATCTTCTTCACTGGAGAAGATCAGGTCGAAAGAGGATTGTCCCATTTCTTCCTGGAACCAGGTTACCATCATATTCTGGCTGTAGTTGTACTGTTCACCGTTGTCATCTACCAGTGTCAGTGCATAGGATAACTGATAGCTGTCAGCCGGGTAGTTGTCTTCATCATTTAAAACATCATCACAGATATTCTGGATCTGTGTATCCTGACAGGTACGGACATCCAGACCACCGGAGTAGATCAGGCTGTCTGCCTCTGACTTGGAATAGCCCATAGCCATGAAATCATCTTCAAGCTGGCTGATGACCTCATCAATGTAATAAGAGTTGACCTTGGTTGGGGATGATTTCTTGATCGATGATACCTGTTCAATCTCGCTGTATACATCATCAGCGAGTGCAGTATCGTAATCGGACTGGGAGATCATGTTCTGATCCAGCATATTTTCAAGAACCATCAGTCGTCTTTTGGCATTTTCCTCCGGGAAAACGATAGGGTCAAATTTACTTGGGTTCTGAGGGATGGCTGCCAGTACCGCACATTCGGATATGGACAGATCCTTCAGTTCTTTATTGAAATAGTATTTTGCAGCGGTTTCTACGCCGTAACGTCCCTGACCGAGATAGATCGTATTCAGGTAATACTCGGCAATGCTCTTTTTCGGAAGCACCTTTTCGATCTCAACTGCCAGATACTGCTCCTGAACCTTACGTTCGATCTTGTCAAACATGGTTTTTTCATCCAGACCGACATTGAAGATCTGGTTTTTGATCAGCTGCTGGGTCAGTGTGCTGGCACCCTGATCAAAGTCACCGGACTGGAGACCGTGGGCGAAGGCACGCATGATACCCTGGACATCGATACCGTTATGCTCCCAGAAACGTTTATCTTCAATCGCAATGAAGGAATTTACAAGTGTTTCCGGTATATCATCGTAGTAAACATACTCACGGTTGGCATCAAAGCTCGCAAGGACCATAAGCTCTTTGCCGTCCTGATCATACAGGGTTGTCTGATATCCTTTCGGGATCAGATCCTTGGCATTCACCTCTGGTGTGTCGTCCAATATGCCTTTTAACATACCAAAACCGGAACCGATTCCCAGTACGACGATCGCAAGGAATATGACCAGTAGTGTTTTGAACAGCGAAACCGATAGTTTTCGTTTATTTCGGGGTAGTTTGGAAACAAGTGCTTTTTGTTTCTTTTCCACGCCCTTTTTGCTAAAATCCATGGAAAATCCTCCTTAAATTAAGTTCAATCATAAATACAACTCATTATAGCAGAGATTTACATAATAATAAAGTAAAACTTCTGATGTGAAATAAAATTAAGACATATAAAATGCGGATAAATCCCAAATATTTTATAGTTTTTTTGTTACACTATAGGTGGATTTTGTAGTATGATGGTTACAGAAATAAACAGAGAGGAAACAGAACAGCGATGTTTGAGTCAATTGAAGAAGCAATTTCCGTATGGAAAGAGGAGTTTTCCTTTATTGAGGATGCGAAGGTCACAGGATATGACGGTGGGTATCCGGTTGTTGATTTTACGATCCATGAAGCTGCCTTCAGTCTGGTAAAGAGTGAGAGTAAATTCAAGCGTATCATACGATCTGCCGAGATGGAAGGCGGTATAGAAGTAGGCGTATCGACCTGTTTTTATAATACAGCATATGTCAGATGGAATCCGCCGGTCATGACGATCTGTGGTTATCCTGAGGTGATCAGCCGTATATTAAAAAAGATCATGTAAACTGCCCGGGTGAATAAAAAGAAATTCACCCGGGTATTTTATATGTATTGGGATAACAGATAGGAGGCGTATACATGAACCGGGCAATACGAACCGATCTTGCCATTGAGCTGCGGGAGGATATCAAGGATCGCGGGAAGATAGACGGGATCGAAATTGAAACAAGGATCAGCCAGGAAAAAATAAAGACGACTATTATACATGTAAATGACCAGACAGGAGCCGATACGTTGGGAAAACCGGTTGGCACTTATATCACCATTGAATGTCCGGAAATCCGGGAATTTGATGAGGATATCCATAAGCCACTCTGTAAAGAGCTGGCACATGATCTGAAAAAAATGCTGGGAGAAGCCCGTTCCATCCTGGTCGTGGGACTGGGAAACCGGGAGGTAACACCGGATTCGCTGGGACCATTGGTGACCGATCATTTATTTATAACCAGACATTTGCAGATGGAGCATATACACCTGCAGGAAGAGCCGGAATATGAAATCTCTGCGATCTGTCCGGGTGTCATGGCCCAGACGGGGATCGAGACGGTGGAGATCATCCGTGGAATCTGTGACAATATTGATGTCGATGCAGTGGTTGTAGTCGATGCACTTGCCGCCCGGAGCAGCAGACGTTTAAATAAAACGATACAGCTTGCGGATACCGGTATCAGTCCGGGATCCGGTGTTGGGAATCATCGTACGGAGATCAATTCACAGACGATCGGAGCAAAGGTGATCGCTCTCGGTGTTCCAACCGTTATTTCAGTTCCGTCCATTATAGATGGTTCTCTGGATGTTATTGCAGATACATTTAACCAGTCTTATGGAAAAAAGCTGATGGAATCTTTTTCCGAACAGCAGCGATATGAGCTGGCATATCATCTGGCTGAACCGGAGCTTGCGGATATGTTTGTAACACCGAAAAATATCGATGAACTGGTAAAACGAATAAGCTTCACAATATCCGAAGCAATAAACAGCATGATTTTCACATAACCAACATATACTGGTAAATAACTAAAATAAGAGTATTTACTGGATGAAGAACAGACGGATCATAAGAAAAACAAAATACTGCCTTTTATGGGCCGGATTGTCGATACTGATCTGGTTCGCAAATTGTGACGCAACATATCGGATGGAATTGGTAAACCGGATGGTGAACTGGCTGTTTTTTGGAAATGGATACGAAACACAGACCGAAAATATGGAAACCGTGTCGGCATCCGGGAAATATCTGGAGGATATGCTGCAGGAATATTGTCTGGCAGGAGAACTGGTACAGGGAAGTGGACAGAAGGATCAGACTGTGTCGGCGGGACAGATGACGGATGAAAAAGGAACGGACAATCTGCCGGCGCAGACTGTGATCGCACTGGATCACCGGGCGGAAGCCATAGTTGCCGCCATGTCAGACAAATATGGATATATGCGGGAGAAATTGACGGATTATGATTATATGAGATCAAATTTTTATGTTATAGACAGTACAACAAGTGTATCCAGAGAAGAATTAAATGGCCAGGATCTTGCTTCCATGGATCTGACGATCGATACAGAAGAAAAGAATTATAAGGTACTGATCTACCATACACACGGAACGGAGAGCTTTAAAGATTCCGAGCCGGGAAAGGTTGAGGATACCGTAATCGGACTTGGAGACTATCTGACTGAGCTTCTTGAAGAAAATTACGGGGTAGCAGTCTATCATGATACAACGGCCTATGATATGACAGGTGGAGAGTTAGATCGAAGTGCTGCTTATGATTATGCAAGAGAAGGGGTCCAGAAGATCCTTGCGGAGTATCCGTCCATTGAGGTCGTGATCGATCTTCACAGGGATGGGGTATCCGAAGATACATATCTGATCACGGAAATAGATGGCAAAAAAACAGCACAGGTCATGTTCTTAAACGGAGTGAGCCGTCTTAATAAGAATGGTGATATCGCATATCTTGCCAATCCGTACAAAACAGAGAATCTTGCATTCAGTCTGCAGATGTATCTGACAGCGCAGGCCAATTATGATTCCTATGTAAGAAAGATATTTGTTAAGGGTTACCGGTATAATCTGGATTTGAAACCACGGTCGTTGTTAGTAGAAGTCGGAAGTCAGACGAACACAGTTGAAGAAGCAAAAAATGCCATGGAGCCGCTGGCTGCAATTCTCTACAAAGTATTGAGCGGAAAGTGAGATTGTGTTATGATAATGAACACGAAATTATTTGCCTGCAGGAATGCATGCTTAAAATAAAAAAGAGAAAAGAAATTCAGATACCGGAGGAAAACAGGATGGCTCATATAGATCAGTCAAAGATACGAAATTTTTGCATTATAGCGCATATCGATCATGGTAAATCGACACTTGCGGACAGAATTATAGAAAAGACAGGATTATTGACTGAACGTGAGATGCAGAATCAGGTGCTTGATAATATGGATCTGGAGCGGGAGCGTGGAATCACGATCAAGGCACAGTGCGTCCGTACGATCTATAAAGCACAGGATGGAGAGGAATATATCTTCAATCTGATCGATACTCCGGGACATGTGGATTTTAATTATGAAGTATCAAGAAGTCTGGCTGCCTGTGAGGGCGCGATCCTGGTTGTGGATGCTGCACAGGGAATCGAGGCACAGACACTTGCAAATGTATATCTTGCGATCGATCACGATCTGGATGTTATGCCGGTTATCAATAAGATCGATCTTCCTTCGGCAGAACCGGAGCGTGTGGTAAATGAAATTGAAGATGTGATCGGAATTGAAGCACAGGATGCTCCAAGGATATCGGCAAAGAACGGAATCAATATCGATCAGGTCTTAGAGCAGATCGTTACGAAGATACCGGCACCAGCAGGAGATCCGGAAAGGCCGCTTCAGGCGCTTATATTTGATAGTATTTATGATTCTTATAAAGGTGTTATCATATTTTGCCGTTTATTCGACGGTGTGGTAAAACGTGGAACATCCATTCGGATGATGGCAACCGGAGCAGTTGCAGAGGTAGTGGAAGTAGGAATCTTCGGGGCTGGCAGATTCGTTCCATGTGATGAGTTATCCGCAGGAATGGTAGGTTATATTACTGCCAGCTTAAAGAATGTCAGAGATACCACGGTCGGTGATACCGTTACAGATAACGACAATCCATGTGCAGAGGCTCTTCCGGGATATAAGAAGGCACAGCCTATGGTCTATTGCGGACTTTATCCGGCAGATGGAGCCAAATATCCGGATCTTCGTGATGCATTAGAGAAGCTGCAGTTAAATGATGCATCCTTAAGCTTTGAGCCGGAGACTTCGATCGCACTTGGTTTTGGTTTCCGATGTGGTTTCCTGGGACTTCTCCATTTGGAGATCATACAGGAGCGGTTGGAGCGAGAGTTTAATCTGGATCTGGTTACGACTGCACCGGGCGTTGTTTACCGTGTGCATACAACAGACGGCAAGATGATCGAACTGACGAATCCATCCAATCTGCCGGATCCATCGAATATCGAATATATGGAAGAACCATTTGTATCCGCAGAGATCATGGTCACTACAGAATATGTGGGTGCAATCATGCAGCTTTGTCAGGAACGACGTGGCGTATATCAGGGAATGGAATATATGGAAGAAACCAGAGCACTGCTTCGATATGACCTTCCGTTAAATGAGATCATTTATGATTTCTTTGATGCTTTAAAATCAAGATCCAGAGGATATGCATCCTTTGATTATGAGATGAAGGGCTATGTACGAAGTGAGCTGGTGAAGCTGGATATTCTGATCAATAAAGAAGAGGTCGATGCGTTATCTTTCATTCTTCATCAGGACACTGCTTATGAACGCGGAAGAAAGATGTGTGAGAAATTAAAGCAGGAGATTCCAAGACATTTATTTGAGATTCCGATCCAGGCTGCAATCGGCAATAAGGTCATTGCCAGAGAGACAGTAAGAGCAGTCAGAAAGGATGTCCTTGCAAAATGTTACGGTGGAGATATCTCCCGTAAGAAGAAGCTTCTGGAGAAACAGAAGGAAGGAAAGAAACGTATGCGTCAGATCGGAAATGTAGAGATCCCGCAGCAGGCGTTTATGAGCGTATTAAAACTTGATGAGGAATAAATATAAAATAATTGCAGGTTATATCGGGACATTTAGAATGAAATAAATCAAATGTGATTTTGATATAAGAAGAAAGCAAATTACAGAAAAATGAGAAGGCAGGAAAAACACATGAGAAAAAATCTGAGTATTTATATACATATTCCGTTTTGCGTTAAGAAGTGTGTATATTGTGATTTCCTGTCTTTTGGTGCGGATGATCCGCAGATCAACCGGAGTGGGGCAGTCAGAAAAGCATATGTCCAGAGTATTTGCAGAGAATTATTGAGCTATAAAAGTATATCAAAGGACTATATTGTAAGAACGATATTTATAGGCGGAGGCACTCCGTCTATACTTTTGCCGGGCGAGATCATGAATATTCTGGCAACGCTTCGAAGCATCTTTAAGGTAGATGAAGCAGCAGAGATCACGATAGAGGTGAATCCGGGAACCCTGACCGCGATCAAGGCGGCAGAATATCTGGATGCAGGGATCAACCGTATGAGTATCGGACTGCAGTCTGCACACAATGATGAGCTTGCCATGCTTGGCAGGATCCATACATATGAGCAGTTCCTGGCTTCCTATCAGACGGCACGGGAGGCGGGCTTTCGGAATATCAACATTGATCTGATCTCTGCCATTCCTGGACAGACACTTCATTCCTATCTGGATACACTGGAACGGGTATTGAAGTGCAGACCAGAGCATATCTCCTCCTACAGTCTGATCGTGGAAGATGGTACGCCGCTCGCAGAGGATACGGAGCTTCTTGCAAAGCTCCCGGATGAGGAGACTGACCGCGAAATGTATGAGGCAACCAGAAAGGTGCTTGAGATGTCAGGGTATAAGCGGTATGAGATTTCCAATTATGCAAAGCCCGGATATGAATGCCGGCATAATATTGTATACTGGACGATGGATGAATACATCGGACTTGGTATCGGTGCGGCTTCTTTTTTTAATGGAAGAAGATACTCAAATACATTGGATATGAAGCAGTATATCCGGACGATGGAGGATGTATTTGATAAACGGTCGGTCGATGAGATTTATCAGAGTCAGGCACTGGATACGATCCGTCACATTGATGAAACGGTTGATGTTGATACCCTGATGGAGGAATATGTGATCTTTGGACTGCGGATGACAAGAGGGATCAGTGCGGCAGATTTCTATGACCGGTTTGGACATTCCTTATATGATGTCTATGGGGATGTTATAAGAAGTTATGTGGCGAGCGGACATATGAAGGATGAGAAAGGAATGGTCTTTCTAACGAGAAAGGGAATCGATGTAAGCAACAGGATCCTTGTAGATTTTCTGCATGATGAAAACAAATGAGAGACGAAGGACAGGTTCGGATATGAAAAAAGAGACAGATGGGCAGCGAGAGACTGTCATAGAAGGGAAGGAACTGAATTATACCTATCCTGGAACGAAAACTCCGGTATGGGAGAAGAATCTGACATTTACGATCGATAAAGGAGAAATCGTCGGGTTGGCAGGGCAAAATGGAAGCGGGAAGAGCACGTTGCTCCGGCTACTGGCAGGATTTATTCCATGGGAAATCAACAGGTGTTCGGGGCAGATGATTACCGGAATACCAGAACGGGATATGGCATGTGTGATCGACAGACCTTCTTTCTTTTCCGATCTTTCTGTGCGGGATAATCTGAGACTGATGGATCGTATGAATGGAGAAAAAGGGCTTATGGATGAGGAGCTGGCAGAACTTCTGGGAATCCATGAATTTGATCGGATCAAAGCATCTAAGCTGTCACTAGGTAATAAACAGAAGCTGGCGCTGTGTCTTGCAATTCATAGGGAAACAAAGCTGGCACTACTGGATGAACCTTTAAACGGACTGGATCCATTTACCAAAGCTTCCGTTCTTTCTTGTCTGAGAAAATGGAGAAAGCAGGGGATGGCTGTTATCCTTACCAGCCATATACCAGGGAATCTGGAACAGATCTGTGACCGGATATTATATCTTTAAAACAAAAGAAATTCGATTCGGATATCAATATAGAAGAAACCATCAGAGAAACAGAAGGCAACTTTGGTTATTTCTTAATTAACAGGAGCAGGCAACAGTATGAATATTTACGGAGCAGAAGTATTTCGGTATAGCAAAAGCTTTTATGGCAGGATGATTATGATCCTGGTAGTGCCATTTGCATGCCTTACAGCAGCATTTCTTTATTATATAAGTAATGGGATAAGCAGTGACTTTCTGGCGGCGGCAGGCTTCTCAGAACAGACGGTCGCAGCGATCAAAGGCCAGATGAGCGGAATTGATTATATTGCCTCTTCCTTTTCTGCATCCGAACTTCTGATCCTTCTTATGATGTTTCCTGTTATCCTTCATATATCTGAAGATTATGAACAGAATACATTGCGCTGTGAATTACAGAGAAGCAAGAGCAGAACAGCCTGTTATATTGCAAGAATGCTGGCAGCAGTTACTTATGCCTGGGGCATTTTATTGGAATATATTCTGATTTCCGGGGTGATAGCTGCTTTATTTTTCAGAAGTTCCCATGAAATGTCAGTAGCTTCCCGAACTGGAAAAACAGTGCTTGCGATCGTGCTGCAGTTTATAGTGACCGGAGCGTGTGTGATGTTTGTATTTATGCTGACATCCCTGATCCGTCATTCCGTCTTGTCTATGACAACGATAGTCCTTCTGGTATTCTTATTTACACCGGGATATCGTGTTCTTGTGGATTTGTTTGAGCTTCCATCCGGAGTAAAACAGATCTGGATCATAGAACTTTTGAGTACCACAAGTGATCTTGCATTTAATAGAACAGATGTATTGATCATGCTGGTAGTCGGTCTTTTATATGCTGTGATTTCTACAAGTCTCGGCATTCATTTTTTCAAAGTTCAAAAGTTATAAATTTTCTTGATTTTTTTCAAAATAAATGTTGACAAACAAGGGAGTGGGTGTTAGATTAATTTTAGTGGTTAGCACTCGGAGTATTTGAGTGCTAACAAAACGAAAGGGATGAGCAGATGGAACTTGACGAGAGAAAAGTCAAAATTCTGAAAGCTATCGTTTCCAATTATTTAGAGACCGGAGAACCTGTAGGATCGCGGACGATTTCAAAGTATACAGATTTGAATCTGAGTTCAGCGACGATCAGGAATGAGATGTCTGATCTGGAGGACATGGGTTATATATGTCAGCCGCATACATCTGCAGGAAGAATTCCAACGGACAAAGGATATCGGTTCTACGTTGACAGCCTTATGAATGAGAAGATAGAGGCTGAGACAGAGAAGGGAAATCTTCTTGAACGAGTTGATAAGATGGAGAAGATGCTGAAGCAGGTTGCCCGGGTATTAGCGGCAAATACGAATTATGCCACACTGGTTACCACACCTCAGTATAATAATACCGTGAAGTTTATACAGCTTTCCAAGGTTGCTGAATCGAAGCTTCTTGCGGTGATCATGGTGGATGGGAATATCGTAAAGAATAAGCTGATCGATACCACGTACGATCTGAAGAATGACGAGATTTTAAAATTCAATATTTTATTAAACACATTCCTTCAGGGAGCTGCATTAGAAGATATTAATCTGGAACTGATACAGACGATGAAGACGCAGGCAGGTGAGTATGCAGATATTTTAGAAACCATATTCCAGGGGATTATGGAAGCCATTCATGAAGCAGATGATCTGAAGGTTTACACAAGCGGAATGACCAACATGTTAAAGTATCCGGAATTAATGGATTCTGCGACAGCAGAGAAGCTGCTTGGAACTTTTGAAGACATAGAAGACAAAGAAGACTTTGTAAAATATGTAGAAGAAGTTATCAATAAAGATAACTCTGATATAGAGATCCGAATCGGTGATGAGAATTCCAGTGAGGATCTGAAAGATTGCTCCCTTGTAACGGCAACTTATAAGATGCCGGAAGGCGCAAAAGGAACTATAGGTATCATCGGTCCGAAACGTATGGACTATAAGAAAGTCGTTACGATGTTAAAAAATCTGACCGATGAATTGGATGATATATTTAATAATAACGAATAGGGGGTCCGATAATGGCAGACACCAAGAAAGATACTAAGAAAGTAAAGACAGATGAAAAGGCAGCAGAAACAATTGTAGATGAAGTTACAGCAGAGTCAGCAGATACTGCAGAAACAACAACTACAGATGTGAATGTTACAGAAACCGTGGATGTCCCTGAAGAGCAGGCGGAAGCAGCAAAACCGAAGCCGGTTGCAAAAGAGAACAGACGCGGCAGTAAGGCTTTAAGAGAAGAAAATGATAAATTGAAAGAGCGCTGTCAGGATGCAGAAGACAAATATAAACGTCTTCTTGCAGAGTGCGAGAATATCCGCCAGAGAAATGAAAAGGAGTCATCCAAAATGTATGATTTCGGAGCGAAGGATGTTCTTGGAAAATTACTTCCGGTAGTTGACAACTTTGAAAGAGCGATTGCAGCAATTCCGGAAGAGGATAAAGACAGACCGTTTGAAGCAGGAGTTGATAAAATCTACAAATCACTTATGACTTCACTGGAATCCATCGGCGTTACCCCGATGAACTGCGAGGGTGAACAGTTTGATCCGGCGTTCCACAATGCAGTAATGCATGTAGAGGATGAGAATTACGGAGAGAACGTGATCGTCGAAGAGATGCAGCGTGGTTACATGTATAAGGATCAGGTATTACGATTCAGCATGGTAAAGGTTGCAAACTAATAGTCAAATGACTATAGCATATAAATTTTATTAAATTAAGAAAACAGAATTTTATTTAGGAGGAATATAATCATGGGTAAGATAATTGGTATTGACTTAGGAACAACAAATTCATGTGTAGCAGTAATGGAAGGTGGTAAGCCTGTTGTTATTGCGAATACAGAAGGTATGAGAACTACACCATCTGTAGTAGGTTTCTTAAAGACAGGTGAGAGAGTAGTCGGTGAGCCTGCAAAACGTCAGGCAGTTACAAATGCAGATAAGACAATTTCATCCATCAAGCGTCATATGGGTACAGATTACAGAGTAGAGATCGATGGCAAGAAGTATTCACCGGAAGAGATTTCAGCTATGATTCTTCAGAAACTGAAATCCGATGCAGAAGGATATCTCGGTGAGAAGGTTACAGAGGCCGTTATCACAGTACCTGCTTACTTCTCAGATGCACAGAGACAGGCAACAAAGGATGCCGGTAAAATTGCAGGACTTGATGTAAAGCGTATCATCAACGAGCCTACAGCAGCAGCTCTTTCCTATGGCCTTGATAATGAACAGGAACAGAAGATCATGGTATACGATTTAGGTGGTGGTACATTCGATGTATCTATCATTGAGATCGGTGAAGGCGTTATTGAAGTATTGGCAACAGCCGGTGATAATAAGCTTGGTGGTGATGACTTTGATAATGCTGTTACACAGTATATGTTAGATGAATTCAAGAAAGCAGAGGGTATCGACCTTTCCGGCGATAAGATGGCTATGCAGAGATTGAAGGAAGCAGCAGAGAAGGCAAAGAAAGAGCTTTCATCTGCTATGACAACAAATATCAATCTTCCTTTCATCACAGCAAACCAGGATGGTCCAAAGCATTTTGATATGAACCTGACAAGAGCAAAATTTGATGAATTAACAGCAGGTCTGGTTGACAGAACAAAGATACCTGTTCAGACAGCACTTGAAGATGCAGGACTTACTGCAGCAGATCTTGATAAGGTATTATTAGTCGGTGGTTCTACACGTATCATCGCCGTACAGGAAGAAGTTAAGAGATTAACAGGTAAAGAGCCGTTCAAGGGTATCAACCCTGATGAGTGTGTTGCAATCGGTGCATCTATCCAGGGCGGTAAGCTTGCAGGTGATGCCGGTGCCGGTGAGATTCTTCTTCTTGATGTTACACCACTTACACTTTCTATCGAAACAATGGGTGGTATCGCAACACATCTGATCGAGAGAAACACTACAATTCCTACAAAGAAGAGCCAGATTTTCTCAACAGCACAGGATAATCAGGATGCCGTTGATATCAACGTAGTACAGGGTGAAAGACAGTTTGCAAAAGATAATAAGAGTCTTGGACGTTTCAGACTGGATGGTATCGCTCCTGCAAGAAGAGGCGTTCCTCAGATCGAAGTATCATTCGATATCGATGCGAATGGTATCGTAAATGTATCTGCTAAGGATCTCGGAACAGGAAGAGAACAGCACATTACAATTACTTCCGGTACATCACTTTCAGATGATGATATCGAGAGAGCAGTAAAAGAAGCTGCAGAATATGAAGCACAGGATAAGAAACGTAAGGAAGGCATTGAAGCAAGAAATGAAGCAGATGCACTTGCATTCCAGACAGAAAAAGCACTGAATGAAGTTGGAGATAAGCTTTCAGATGCAGATAAGTCTGCCGTACAGGCTGACTTAGACTCATTAAAGTCAACAATTGAAAGCACGGATGCAGAGAATATGACAGATCTTGATGTGGATAAGATTAAGGCTGCTAAGGATAAGCTTATGGAAAGTGCTCAGAATCTGTTCGCTAAGCTTTATGAGCAGAATGGTCCCGGAGCAAATGCAGGAACAGGAACAGGTACACCGGACTTTTCAGAGGGTGATGTAGTAGATGGAGATTTCACAGAGGTTTAAGCCTTGAAATAATATGAAATGTAGTCTATAGTAAATATCTGACAGTAAAACAGGAAAAAGGTTTCCTGTTTTACTGTGGATATGAATGTATATCGCAGATGAAAGGTTAAAAGTTATGGCAGAAACAAAAACTGATTACTATGAGGTCCTTGGTGTAACCAAGAATGCCTCAGAGGCAGAGATAAAAAAAGCATATCGTGTCGTAGCCAAGAAATATCATCCTGATATGAACCCGGGCGATGCGGAGGCTGAAAGAAAATTTAAAGAAGCAGCGGAAGCTTATGCAGTACTTAGTGACCCGGAGAAGCGAGCAAAATATGATCAGTATGGTCATGCGGCATTTGATCCAAATGCCGGCGGCAGTGGCTTTGGTGGCTTCGGCGGCTTTGATTTTGCTGATATGGGAGATATTTTCGGAGATATTTTCGGAGATATGTTCGGTGGTGGAAGCAGACAGAGAAATTCAAACGGACCTGTAAAGGGTGCTAACATCAAGACAACGATCAGAGTTGCTTTTGAGGAAGCAATATTTGGTACACAGAAAGAACTGGATCTTCCGTTAAAGGATGAATGTGAAGTATGTAAGGGAACCGGTTCACAGCCGGGACATCAGCCGGAGGTTTGTGGCAAATGCGGCGGAAAAGGTCAGATCGTTACAACACAGCAGTCCTTGTTTGGCGTAGTAAGAAATGTATCGACTTGTCCGGACTGTGGCGGATCCGGTAAGATCATTAGATATAAATGTAGCAACTGTGCGGGAACCGGTTATGTAAAGAGCAGAAAGAAGATTCAGATCGCTGTTCCGCCTGGAGTAGATAACGGAACCAATATCCGTATCAAAGGAAAAGGTGAACCTGGATTTAATGGTGGTGAAAGAGGAGATCTTCATGTTACGATCCTTGTTGATCGTCATCCGAAGTTCCAGAGACAGGAATACAATCTTTACTCCTCCGAACCGATCTCATTCACACAGGCAGCACTGGGTGGAAATATTAAGATCCATACGATCGAGGGAGAGATTGATTACACGATTCCACCAGGAACACAGACCGATACCAAGGTTAAGCTGAAGGGAAAAGGTGTGCCAAACCTGAAGAATCCTACTCAGCGTGGTGATCATTATGTAACACTGGTTGTACAGGTTCCTGAGAAGCTGACTGCAGAACAGAAGCGTATCTTGAATGAATACGAGCAGGCAACATTGGTTGAGACCAGACCTGCAACAGATTCGGTAGGAACATCATTCTCGTTTGGAGATCACAAAAAAAGAAAGAAGAAATAGGTAAATAGATTATGAAATGGACACAAATCACGATTGAAACAACGTGTGAGGCTGTCGATTTACTCAGCGCCTTCCTCGATGAGGAAGGCGTTTTGGGTATAGAAGTCGATGACAATGTGCCTCTGACAGATGAAGAAATGGCAGCGATGTTTGTAGATCTTCTGCCGGATGAGATGCCGACGGATGACGGAACAGCAAAGGTTTCCTGCTATCTGGATGATTCCTTTGACAAGGAAGAGATAAAAACAAAGATCAAAAACGAACTGGAACGGTTGTCAGAATTTATTCCGGTTGGAGCCTGTAATATCATAGAATCCGAGACGGAAGATGTGGACTGGATGAATAACTGGAAAGCATATTTTAAACCGTTTCGTCTGTATGATAATATCGTTATCAAACCAACCTGGGAGGATGCACCTTCTGACGTAACAGATGATGATATTGTGATCGATATTGATCCGGGTGCAGCATTTGGAACCGGTTCCCATGAGACAACCAGATTATGTATCGGACAGTTGAAGAAATATATGAAAGAAGGAGATCTGGTTCTTGACTGTGGAAGCGGAAGCGGGATTCTTTCCTTTGTATGCAGTAATCTTGGCGCAAAAGAGGTTCTTGGAATTGATATAGATGAAACTGCGGTTCATGTCAGCATCGAGAACAGGGAGATCAACCATATTACTGAAGATCAGGTTCAGTTCCTCTGTGGCAATGTGCTTGCAGATAAAGAGCTTGTCCAGTCGATTGAGCCGAAATATGATATCGTAGTTGCGAATATTCTTGCAGATGTAATCATCCCACTTTCCGGTGTTGTACAGCAGTTTATGAAGGATGATGCGAAGTTTATCTGTTCCGGAATTATCAATACAAAAGAAGATGAGGTCAGACAGGCACTTCTTGACAATCACTTCAGAATAGTGGATACTGTCTCTATGAAAGACTGGATCAGTTTTGTAGCTGAGAAGGATAATTAGTCATAAAGAGACAGGATTGGGAAGATGAATCGTTTTTTTGTAGATTTTGATGGACGGGAATTTGATAAGAGCATTGATATTACCGGTGAGGATGTCAATCATATTAAGAATGTTCTTCGTTTAAAAGTAAATGATGAGATCATAATAAGTGATGGCAGGGGTAGAGATTACCGCTGCCAGATTTCAGTTATGGATCATGAAAAAGTGGTTGCAGATATTCTGGATGTATGTGATAATTTTGCAGAACTTGAAACAGGGATTACGTTGTTTCAGGGATTTCCAAAGGCGGATAAAATGGAATGGATCATCCAGAAGACGGTAGAACTTGGTGTGACCAGGATCGTACCGGTTATGACGAAACGGACGGTTGTCAAGCTGGATGCGAAGAAAGCAGGAAAGAAGACGGAACGTTATCAGGCAATCGCACTTGCGGCGGCGAAGCAGTCGGGCAGAGGCATAATCCCGGAGGTGACGGCTCCCGTAACATGGAAAGAGGCTCTTGCTATGGCAAAGGAGCTTGATATGAATATGATCCCATATGAGGAAGCAGAAGGAGTCGCATATTCGAAAGAGGTTTTTGCATCGATCAAAGGAAAGAAAAGTCTTGGTATATTTATAGGTCCGGAAGGTGGATTTGCCAGAGAAGAAGTCGAGACAGCGGTAGCTATGGGTGCGAAGATGGTCACACTTGGACACAGGATTTTGCGTACAGAGACGGCAGGAATGGCGGTCATGTCGATCATAATGTTTGAACTGGAAGAGGATAGATAGAGATGGAAGCATATTTTGATAATGCAGCAACAACAAAGGTATTTCCGGAAGTGAAAGATCTGGTAGTAAAATTAATGGAAGAAGATTATGGAAATCCTTCTTCCCTGCATCAGAAAGGTCTGGATGCAGGACACTATATCAAGGAGACGAAAGAGATTCTTGCAAAAGAATGGAAGGTAGACAGCAAAGAGATCGTGCTGACTTCCGGTGGAACGGAATCCAATAATCTTGCGTTGATCGGAGCAGCACTTGCGAATAAAAGAAGTGGTAACCGGATTATAACTTCTAAGGTGGAACATGCATCTGTATCAAGTACGATGGCATTTTTGGAGAGCCTTGGATTTGAAGTTGTATATCTGAATGTAGATCACCAGGGAATCGTGGATCTGGAACAATTAGAACAGGAAGTGAACGAGGATACGATTCTTGTATCTGTTATGTATGTAAATAATGAGATCGGTGCAGTAGAGCCGATTCAGAAGATTGCAGAGATTATCAAAGAGAAGAATCCGAAGACGCTTTTTCATGTAGATGCGATTCAGGCATTTGGCAAATATCACATTTACCCGAAACGGATGGGTATCGATCTGATGTCTGTAAGTGGTCATAAGATACATGGACCAAAAGGAACCGGAGCATTGTTTATCAAGAACCGTACGAAGGTGAAGCCGATCATATACGGCGGCGGACAGCAGGACGGAATGCGATCCGGCACAGAGAATGTTCCGGGTTTTGCAGGATTTGGACTGGCAACAAAGATGGTTTATGAAGATCTGGAAGCCAGAACTGTTCGTATGCGGGCGGTAAAAGACCGTTTGATGGAACGGCTAAAGGCACTTCCGGATGTATATATCAATGAAGGGGAAGCGCCACATATCCTAAGTGTATCATTTGTTGGTGTTCGAAGCGAAGTGATGCTGCATGCATTAGAAGAGCGGCAGATTTATGTTTCTTCCGGATCGGCATGTTCGTCGAATAAACCGGCAGTCAGCCATGTATTGTCCTCGATCGGCTTGCAGAAGGATCGGTTGGAATCCACGATCCGTTTCAGTTTTTCAGCAGAGAACACAGTGGAACAGGCAGACTATGCAGCAGATGTGATAGAGGAGATCCTGCCGGTTTATAGAAAATATGTCAGAAAAAAGTAGTATCAAACGAATGGAAAGTTTGTTAATAATAGTAAAAAACAGGTGAAGAACAAATAAACAGGATGAAAATTGGAGGTTGAGAGAAGTATATGCAGTATAAGGCATTTATGATCAAATATGCTGAGATCGGTACAAAAGGAAAAAATCGGTATATATTTGAAGATATCCTTGTAAAAAACATTAATCGTAAGATCAAAAATTATGGTGATTTTTATATCCGCAAGGAACAGGGAAGAATTTTTATAGAAGCAAAATCAGACTATGATTATGAAGATGTAGTGAATGCGCTGACCAAGGTATTCGGTATCGTTGGAATCTGCCCGATCGTGGTAGAGGAGGATACATCGTTTGAAGCGATCAAAGAAAAGGTGATCGCATATGTGGATCAGGCATATCGTAAGAAGAACTTTACCTTTAAAGTAAATACAAGAAGAAATGATAAAAGCTATCCTATGACCTCAATGGAGGTAAATGCGGAGCTTGGTCATTATCTGTTAGAGGCATTTCCGGATACTTCCGTTGATGTTCATGAACCGGATGAGATCATAAATGTAGAGATCCGGAAGACGGTATATATTTATTCGATCACGATTCCAGGACCGGGAGGACTTCCGGTTGGTACAAATGGCAAGGGAATGGCATTATTATCCGGTGGAATTGACAGCCCGGTTGCAACTTATATGATCGCAAAACGTGGAGTTCAGATGGAAGCGGTATATTTCCATGCACCGCCATTTACCAGTGAACGTGCCAAAGAAAAGGTAATTGATCTGGCATGTCTGGTTGCGGATTATGCAGGTGCGATCAAGCTGCATGTTGTAAACTTTGCAGATGTTCAGATGGCAATCTATGATAACTGTCCGCACGAGGAACTTACGATCATTATGAAGCGTTATATGATCAAGATAGCAGAAGAGCTGGCAAAGAGAAATGACTGTCAGTGTACGGTGACGGGAGAAAGTATCGGGCAGGTATCCAGCCAGACGGTATTCAGTCTTGCTGTTATCAATGATGTCAGTACTTTGCCGGTATTCCGTCCATGTATCGGACTGGATAAGCAGGAGATCGTTGACATATCAGAGAAAATCGGAACCTATGAGACTTCGATCCTTCCTTATGAGGACTGCTGTACAACATTTGTAGCAAAGCACCCGGTAACAAAACCGATATTATCTGCGATCGAGAAATCGGAAGCAAAGCTTGCCGGTATTATCGAACCGTTATATGAAAAAGCGTTAGAGTCTGTAGAAACTGTAATGTGCAGATCACAGAGATAAGATGAAAAAAGCTTGCCACTACAAAGGCGGCAAGCTTTTTTATGCAGAATGACTGTCGGAACGGGCATTCTGTATGTATGCAAATAGTCGGTTATGATTATTCAACAACGTAAGGCTTGATTGCTGCAAGAATATCAGCAAGATCCTTGTCATCAGCGTGAATGTTTAATTCAATTGGCTTTGAAATATCAAGGCTGAATATACCCATAATTGATTTTGCATCAATAACATAACGTCCTGAGATGAGGTCGAATTCTGCGTCGAATTTTGCAATTTCATTGCAGAATGCTTTTACCTTATCGATTGAATTTAAAGAAACCATTAATGCTTTCATGATTGCCCTCCTAAAAGTTAGATTATCCGGAGTCATAATGACCGCGGATGTTTATATATTTATAATATCTTTTGGAGAGGGAAAAGTCAATAATAAGAAAGGAAAAATAAGGAATGCTGAAGGGAAAAACAGTAGCCCCTCTGACACTGGGCTGCAAGGTAAATCAATACGAGACAGATGGTATGATCGAACTCTTAAAAGAAGCTGGTATGACGGCTGTTTCCTTCGAAGAAAAAGCAGATGTGTATCTGATAAATACATGCTCTGTTACCAATATGGCAGATAAAAAGTCCAGACAGATGATACACAGAGCCAAGAAGCTGAATCCGGATGCGGTTGTAATAGCAGCGGGCTGTTATGTGCAGGCAGCAAAAGATAAGCTGATGGAAGATGACAGGATATCTATTATCATCGGAAATAATAAAAAGAAGGACATTGTGCAGATCCTTGAAGACTATCTGGAGATCGGAGTGACGGACGAAGGCATGCTCGATATTGCGGCAGAAAAGGAATATGAACCGCTTACGATCAACAGTACCTTAGAACATACACGGGCATATGTGAAGATTCAGGATGGATGTAACCAGTTCTGCTCTTATTGTATTATTCCGTACGTTAGAGGAAGAATCCGGAGCCGGGAGCTTGCATCGATTACAGAAGAAGTAGAACGTCTGGCACAGACCGGAGTAAAAGAGATTGTTCTGACGGGTATCCATATCTCATCTTATGGCAAGGATAAGGAAAATGAGGTAGGACTCGCAGATGTAATTGACGCAATCTCAAAAATTGAATCAATTGAACGGATCCGCCTTGGTTCTCTGGAACCGGGTATCATTACAGATACATTTATAGATCGTATTGTGGATAATAAAAAGGTATGTCCGCATTTCCATTTAAGCCTGCAAAGTGGCTGCAATACAGTATTGAAACGGATGAACCGGAAATATACTTGTGAAGAATACTTTGAAAAATGTGAGATGCTTCGTAAGGCATTTGACCGCCCGGCTTTGACAACAGATGTGATCGTAGGCTTTCCGGGAGAAACGGATGAAGAATTTCAGGAAACGGTTGACTACCTGACGAAACTTAATCTGTATGAAATGCATATATTTAAATTTTCACCGAGACAGGGAACGGTTGCAGCCGGTATGAGGGATCAGATCGGACCGGAGATCAAGAATCAGAGGAGCGATGTGCTGCTGGCATTATCTGAAAAGAACAAACATGCATATGAAGCTTCTTTTCGGGGAGAAATTCTGGAGGTTCTGATTGAAGAAAAAGTCCGGAGAAATGGAAAAGACGGATACCGTGGACATACAGAACGCTATATAGATATTTTTGTAGAGGAAGAATGTATGCACAGGATTTGTGGACGAGAAGTGGATATCATCAATCATATAGTGCAGATTCCATATGGCATGGAATAGACAGCCGGTGTGGGAAAATTATGCATGAATTGCGTTGGAACATATACAAATATGCGGCTTTAGGTTGAATTTTGCGTGATTTTATATTATTATAGGATAAGATTTTTTTGCAAAGATGCCGATGGCACTTGATAAAAGTAAGGATGTGAGTATATGAATAATAGAGAAAATACACAACATATTGCACAACTGAAAGATAATACAATAGATGTAACACAGATCATTGGACAGGTTTATGAGGCTTTGACAGAAAAAGGATATAATCCGGTCAGCCAGCTTGTTGGTTATATTATGAGTGGAGATCCTACATATATCACCAGCTATAAGAATGCAAGAAGTCTGATCATGAAGGCAGAACGGGATGAGATCATTGAAGTTCTGTTTGAAGATTACATCAAGAATAATCTGATCAAGTAGATGAAGAGTGTATCAGAATAATCGAATCAGGCAGAGAGAAGAACAGGATAAGAGTATGCGGATAATTGGATTGGACTACGGAACAAAGACAGTAGGAGTTGCGGTCAGTGATGCGCTGATGATCACGGCACAGCCACTTGAAACAATAGAAAGAAAATCAGCAAACAAGCTTCGACAGACACTTGCGAGGATAGAGAGTATCATTGAAGAATATCAGGCGGAACGGATCGTTCTCGGATATCCGAAGAATATGAATAATACGATTGGAGAACGGGCAGAAGCGGCCGAACAGTTTAAAGAAGATCTGGAACGCAGGACAGGCCTGGAAGTGATCCTGTGGGATGAAAGACTCTCTACGGTAGAAGCAGAACGGATTTTAATGGATACTGGAGTCAGAAGAGAAAACCGGAAGCAGTATGTGGACAAGATGGCTGCTGCGGTTATTTTGCAGAATTATCTTGACAGTCAGGCTCATGAAGGGCAGACAGAATAGTCGAAAGGATTAAACAGAATGGAAAACGACAGCATAGTATTTACAGATGAAGATGGCAATGAGGTTGCTTTTTCTGTTATGGAGCAGACAACTCTTGGCGGAGTGAATTACCTGCTTGTTACAGAAGATGGAGACGATGAGGATGATGGTTCTTTCCTGATCCTGAAGGAGAATGCTTTAGACAGTGAAGGTGAGATGGCAGCGTTTGATATCGTTGAAGATGACAAAGAATTAGAAGCAGTTATGAAGATATTTGAAGAACTGCTAGAGGACGTAGATTTGGAGGTATAGAACATTGAAAAAATTGAATAGTGATGCAGTAAAGATCATTCCATTGGGCGGATTGGAACAGATTGGAATGAACATTACTGCAATAGAGTATGAGGACTCTATTATAGTCATTGACTGTGGTCTGGCATTCCCTGAGGACGATATGTTAGGAATCGATCTTGTAATACCGGATGTCACTTACCTTAAGGAAAACGCGGACAAAGTCAAAGGACTTGTGGTTACCCATGGTCATGAGGATCATATCGGAGCCATTCCTTACATTGAGAAAGAACTCAATATGCCGATTTACGCAACAAAGCTTACGATGGGACTGATCGAGAATAAACTGAAAGAACATAATCTGATGAACAACACCAGACGTAAGGTTGTAAAATATGGACAGAATATCATTCTTGGAAAATTCCGGATAGAATTTATTAAGACGAACCATTCGATTGCTGATTCCGCAGCATTGGCGATCTATACGCCGGCAGGACTGCTTGTCCATACCGGAGATTTCAAGATTGATTATACACCGGTATTTGGAGACATGATCGATCTCCAACGTTTTGCGGAACTTGGAAAAAAAGGCGTTCTGGCACTGATGGCAGATTCCACAAATGCAGAACGTGAGGGCTTTACAAAGTCAGAAAAGACAGTAGGAAGAACCTTTGATAATCTGTTCAATGATAATCAGAATCATCGTATTATTATTGCTACATTTGCATCGAATGTAGATCGTGTGCAGCAGATTATCAATTCGGCATATAAATATGGCAGAAAAGTAATCATCGAAGGAAGAAGTATGGTGAATATCATCAGCACAGCTTCTGAACTCGGATATATTGATATACCGGACAACACGCTGATCGATATCAGCCAGATCAAGAATTATCCGGATGAGAAGCTGGTTCTGATCACGACAGGAAGCCAAGGTGAAAACATGGCTGCCTTATCAAGGATCGCAGCATCGATCCATAATAAGATTTCTATCATGCCGGGAGATGTGGTCATATTCAGTTCGCACCCAATCCCTGGTAATGAAAAAGCGGTATTCAAGGTGATCAATGAGCTGGAAATGAAAGGTGCTCATGTAATTTTTGAAGATACACATGTATCCGGACATGCATGCAGAGAGGAATTGAAGCTGATCTATGCACTCACAAAACCAAAATATGCGATACCAGTACATGGTGAGTACAGACATCTGAAGCGCCATGCAGAGCTGGCACAGGAGATGGGTATTCCAAAAGAGAATATCAAGATCCTGACAACAGGAGATGTTCTGGAAGTCAGTGAGAATAAACTGGAAGTAACCGGAAAAGTTCCTGCACAGGGAGTCTTTGTTGACGGACTTGGAGTTGGAGATGTTGGAAATATCGTTTTAAGAGACAGACAACTTCTGTCGCAGAATGGTCTTCTGATCATCGTAGTGACACTCGATAAATACAGCAATAACCTGATTGCAGGACCGGATATCGTTTCCCGTGGATTTGTATATGTCAGAGAATCGGAAACATTGATGGAAGACTGCCGTGCCGTAGTAGAAGAAGCACTGGAGAAATGCCTGCGGAAGAATATTACCGACTGGGGCAAGATCAAGACAACCATCAAGGATTCCTTAAGTGAATTCCTTTGGAAGCGGACGAAGAGAAGCCCGATGATCCTTCCAATCATTACCGAAGTATAAATTGTCCTGAAAAATAGTGTCCATGCACAGATGCAGGTTAAGAAGAAAAGAGGAAACAGACATGAGTGATGTTGTTGAACTCAGCAAAAAACTGAATGAAACGATAAAGGAGTCAGAATTCTACAGAAATTATCTGACCTGCCGTGAACGGCTGTATGAACATCCGGATCTTCTCCGGGGACTGAATGAATTCAAGAAAAGAAATTCAGAGATCCAGAACCGTGGCTCTGTGGATAATCCATACGATGAGGTGGTTGCACTGTTTGAGGAGTATGACGCAATCGTTCACGACACGATCGTGAATGATTTCCTTCGGGCAGAACGAAAGCTGTGCAGGATGTTGAAAACGATGTATGATGAGATTGCAGATGGTCTGGATGTTGACATAAAGCAGTAGGATATGATAAAACAGTTACGAGAAGTGTCTGGATGGACACCGTAAGATAAGGAGAACAGATATGGCTATAGATAGTGCTGTAACAATGAAACGGATATTGCGGTTTGCGATAGGCTTACTGGTAAATGTATTTATCCTGTTTATACTTGTGAAAGTGTTTGCGTTTGGCTTTAGCTTTGCCTATGATGTATTTGCCAGCAATAGCTGTAAGGATAAATCTGATACAAAGGTAGTCACAGTCACAGTTCTGCCGGATTCTTCGATCAAGGATGTATGCGAGACTCTGGATGATGCCGGAGTTGTAAAAAATGCATATGCACTGATGGTGCGTATCCGAATCGGATCTTATGCAGCAAAGATAAAACCTGGAACATATGAGATCGCACCAAGTTATACAAATGATGAGATCATAACGATCATAACAGGTGGAACTCTGGATAGTGACAGTAAGAAAAGTGGAGATAATAAATGATAACAGATGAGAGAATTGCATCCTTCATAAATTCATTCAACAATGACTATGATGATGCAATAACTGCTATCAGAAAAGAAGCAGAAGAGCAGGGGGTTCCTATCATACGAAGAGAGGCCGGAGAATTTATCAGGCTTCTTCTGAGAATGAAGAAACCGGTAAATATACTGGAGATAGGAACTGCGGTAGGCTTTTCTGCTATTTTTATGAGCAGGTTTATTGCAGAGGGTGGACATATCACAACAATTGAAAACTATCAGCCGAGAATTGATCGGGCAAAAGAGAATATAAAGCTGGCAGGTGCAGAAAAGAAGATCACTCTGTTAGAGGGAGATGCAAATGAGATCCTGCCGACATTGTCGGATCAATATGATCTGGTCTTTATGGATGCTGCAAAAGGTCAGTATGGAAGCTTTTTCCAGAAGGTGGTTCCTTTACTTGCGCCGGAAGGAATCCTGCTATGTGATAATGTGCTGCAGGATGGAGATGTACTGGAATCGCGGTTTGCAGTAACCAGAAGAAACCGGACAATTCATGCCAGAATGCGGGAATATCTGTATGAATTAAAGCATGATGAACGGCTGGATACAGCCATCCTGAATATAGGAGATGGAATGAGCCTATCGGTGAAAAAAACGGCTGATAAAAAGGATCATTGAAAAAGTAGTGGATCAATGAAAAAACAAGAAGATATTAACAGGCGGATGGCAACAGACTAAAAGGTGATGTCATCTGTACGGAAAGAAAAGAAGAGGGTTTTGAAAGATATGGCAGAACGTAAAGTGGAACTGCTTGTTCCGGCAGGTAGTCTTGAGGTATTAAAGGTTGCAGTAGATTATGGTGCGGATGCAGTCTATATTGGCGGACAGGCATATGGACTTCGTGCAAAAGCAGATAATTTTTCGATTGAAGAAATGAAAAAGGCTGTGAAATATGCGCATGCAAAGAATGCAAAGGTATATGTGACAGCAAATATATTTGCACATAATTATGATATTGAAGGAATGAAGGCATATTTTGAGCAGTTGAAGGATACCGGTGTCGATGCGGTTCTGGTATCAGATCCGGGTATTTTTATGCTGGCAAAGGAAATCATGCCTGATATGGAACTTCATATCAGCACCCAGGCAAATAACACGAATTACCTGACGTATAATTTCTGGTATAATATGGGGGCAAAACGAGTGGTCACAGCCAGAGAACTGTCACTTGTGGAGATTAAACAGATCAGAGAACATATTCCGGAGGATATGGAGATTGAGTCCTTTATGCATGGAGCAATGTGCATTTCCTATTCCGGACGCTGCCTGCTCAGCAGTTATTTTACAGGAAGAGATGCAAATCGTGGAGCATGTACACATCCATGTAGATGGAAGTATCACATTGTAGAAGAAACAAGACCGGGCGAGTACATGCCGGTCAATGAAGATGACAGGGGTACTTATATTTTTAATTCCAAAGATCTTTGTATGATTGAGCATATCCCGGAAATGATCGATGCCGGAATTGACAGCTTTAAGATTGAGGGAAGAATGAAAACGGCACTATATGTTGCAACGGTAGCAAGAACCTATCGTAAAGCAATTGATGACTATATGGAATCTCCGGAGCTGTACCGGTCAAATATGGAATATTATAAATCAGAAATTGCAAAATGCACATACCGTCAATTTACAACTGGATTTTATTTTGGAAAAACAGATCAGGATTCTCAGATCTATGATAATAACACATATATTAAAAACTGTACTTATATAGGCAATGTACAGGAGGTTACAGAGGACGGACTGGTTGCATTTGAACAGAAAAACAAATTCTCAGTCGGAGAAGAGATAGAATGTATGAACTTTGATGGAACCAATACGGTCTGCCGGGTTGAGGAGATCTACAATGACCGGATGGAACCGATGGAATCAGCACCGCATCCAAAGATGCAGTTGTATGTAAAGCTGGACCGCCCGGTATCAGCGGGAATGATACTCAGACGGCAGGAGCTTTCGGAATAGGTCAGGCTTCAAGCTGCCTGCGGATCTTCTGTAATGCCCGTTTTTCGATTCTGGAGACATAGGAACGGGAAATCCCCATCTGGCTGGCAATCTCTTTTTGTGTGCGTGGAGGGTGACCGTATAGACCATAACGACGGATGATAAGGCTGGCTTCCTGCTCGGACAGACAGTGCTTCAGACAGTATGGAAGACGGTTTATGTGGTAAGCATGCACCATAGAATCCAGAATAGTTGCTTCATCCTGACTGATGATGTCGATCAGATTGATCTCATTTCCTTCTTTGTCGGTACCAATCGGTTCAAACAGGGAGACTTCGCGGGCGTATTTTCTGGAGTGACGGAGCATCATGAGCAGCTCGTTGTCGATACATCTGGAAGCGTATGTGACCAGACGGTTGCCTTTGGCATGATCGTAGGAATCGATCGCCTTGATAAGACCGATGGTTCCGACGGAGAGCAGATCATCATTGTCAGCGGTTCCAATGTATTTTTTTGCAATATGGGCGACCAGACGCATATTGGATTCGATCAGAATCCGCCGCGCATCGGCATCCCCTGCCCTGCATAATTTCAGATAATATTCTTCCTGATCCGGTAAAAGGGGTTTTTTAAATGCCTGCATAGAAAATAGACCCCTAGCGATTTGTATATATTTTATGATTAAAATGTGGAAAAAGTGCATATCCCAAAAAATAAAATTGGTAAAATGTGAAAAAAATTAAAAAAAAATGACTAAAATCTGTTCAAAATGTTTAATTTTTTATTAGATTGTGCTATACTCTGTAAGTAATGCTTGTATATTTCAGAAATGTAGGAGGGACAGACCGGTATGCGATTAGGAATGGGTCGTAAAAAGATTAGAATAGGTGATATTCTCGTAGCGGCAGGAGCTATTACAGAAGAACAGTTACAGGAGGCTCTGGCATATCAGAAAGAGAATGGCGGAAAACTCGGAAATGTTCTTGTTGATCTTGGTATGATCAGTAATGAGATTCTGATAACGCTTCTGACACAGCAGCTTGGCATTGATTACATAGAATTAAAGGGAGCAAAGATAGAAGAGAAGGTGCTTCATCTGGTTCCGGAGAATATGGTAGCAAAATATAAAGTTATTCCTATCGAGATCGATCCGGATAACCCGAATATTTTAAAACTTGCCATGTCAGATCCGATGGATATCAATGCGATCGATGATATTGGACTTGTAACCAATATGCAGGTGGAGCCTATGCTTGCAACAGAGGATCAGATCAATGATGCCATCGGCAAGTATTACGGAAGCTCCAAAGCAATGGAAGCGGCTGAGATGTATCGTCAGGAACAGGCAGATGCACTTGGCGGCGGAGATGAAGATGAAGTAAATGAAGATATAGATAATTCTCCTATCGTTTTGCTTGTAAAACAGATCATAGAAGGCGGAGTTCGACAGAGAGCGTCCGATATTCATATTGAGGCATTGGAAAGCAGTGTCCGTGTCCGCTACAGGATCGATGGTGCATTAAAACAGGTTATGTCCTACGACTTAAGTATTCTTGCGGGTATCACAGCCCGAATCAAGATCATCGGTGGTATGGATATTGCAGAAAAGAGAAAGCCACAGGATGGTCGTATCACGATCTTTGTAGACCGCAGAGAGTTTGATGTCCGTGTATCTATCCTTCCGACTGTATATGGAGAGAAGACGGTTATGCGACTTACCTCCAAGGACGGACTTACAAAACCGAAGAGCGGACTTGGTCTGGATGAGGATGAGATCAAGGTATTTGATGGAATCCTGAGTAATCCACACGGAATTATCCTTGTAACAGGACCTACCGGTTCCGGTAAATCAACGACACTGTACACATCCTTAAGTGAGCTGAACAAAGAGGATGTAAACATTATCACAGTAGAAGACCCTGTCGAGGCGAATATCAATGGTATTAACCAGGTACAGGTAAATAATAAAGCAGATATGACATTCGCAGCAGCCTTAAGATCCATTCTTCGTCAGGATCCGGATATCATAATGATCGGAGAAATTCGAGATGGTGAGACTGCTCAGATCGCGGTTCAGGCCGCTATCACAGGACACTTGGTTGTATCAACACTCCATACAAACTCAGCAGCAAGTACGATCACCCGTCTGGAAGATATGGGAATCGAACCTTATGTTGTAGGTGATGCGGTTGTAGGTGTTATTGCACAGCGACTTGTAAGAAGACTGTGCCCGACCTGCAAACAGCCTCGTCTCGTAGAAGATGAAGAGAGAATAGTACTCGGCGTGCCGGAGGATGAAGAAGATGTTATCATTTATGAGCCGTCTGGCTGCCCGTTGTGTAATGATACAGGCTATTCAGGACGAATCGGTGTATACGAGATGATGCCGGTATCCAAAGCACTGCAGGCGGTTATCTCGACCGGAGCGACAGCGGATAAGATTGAAAAACAGGCACTTGCAGAAGGTATGCTTACTCTGAAGATGGGTGCTGCCAAACATGTGCTGAATGGAATTACTTCCATGTCAGAGATGAAGAAGATCGTATATACAACAGGTGATGAATATTAAAAGATCCGGTCCGGTGATAAACCGGCGTGGATAAAAAAGATTTTTAGCAGAGAAGAATATGTGATCAGGCTCTGTAAAAATAAAATTGAAATTATGAATGCAACAAAGAAAGGAAGGAAACAGTATGCTGGATATGAAAGAGCTCCTGGCATTCTCGGTTGAGGCAAAAGCGTCGGATGTACATATTGCCGTAGGCATACCACCGAAACTCAGAATCAATGGACGACTGACAGAAGTTGAAGTTCCTCCGCTTACACCGGCTGATGCGGCTGAAGCAATCGGAGCAACGATGAAAGAGAGACATGTAGCAATTTTAAAAGATAGAGGTGAGGTCGATTTCTCATTCGATTCACCAGAAACCGGTCGTTTCCGTGTAAACGTATATATGGATCGTGGTAATATGGCTGCGGCATACAGACGAGTAGAAACACAGATCCCAAGACCAGATCAGCTCGGTATTCCGAGAGAGGTTGTTGAATTATATAAGAGAAAGAGAGGTCTGGTACTTGTAACAGGACCTACCGGTTCCGGTAAATCAACAACACTTGCTTCTATTATTAATAAGGCAAATGAAAACCTGACCGATCATATCATTACACTGGAGGATCCTATCGAGTATATTCACCATCACAACAAGGCAATCGTTAATCAACGAGAAGTTGGTATGGATACACTCAGTTATGCGAATGCTCTTCGTGCAGCGCTCCGTGAAGATCCTGATATTATTCTTGTAGGAGAGATGCGAGATCTTGAAACGATTTCAACAGCGATCACTGCAGCCGAGACCGGACACCTGGTATTCTCGACTCTGCATACGATCGGTGCGGCAAGTACGATCGACCGTATTATCGATATCTTCCCGACAAACCAGCAGCAACAGGTACGAGTACAGCTTGCGATGGTACTGGAAGGTGTTATTTCCCAGTCACTGCTTCCGACAGCGAACGGACAGGGACGAGTTGCAGCATTTGAAGTAATGCTTGCATCACCGGCGATCCGAAGCCTGATACGAGAAGCGAAGACACATCAGATCCAGTCGACGATCCAGACCAGCAGACAGCTCGGAATGATCACAATGGATGATGCATTGTATGATCTGTTCTCGTCCGGCACGATCACCAGAGAGATGGCTATGACATATGCACAGGATCAGCAGTATCTCAGAAAGAAGATCAACGGACAATAAGATGTACAATCCTTTTGTGCAATTCTTACAAAAAAAACTGCAATCATAAGAAATTATTGAATGTGGTTGAGAAATATAGTAATATAACAGGTATAGTATATGTAAAAGTCCGTGAATTTACGCGCACTTTTAGCTGGTAATAGTAGAAAACTATTACAAAAAAGAAGAAATATGACAGGGTCGGAGGAGAAACAATGGCAGTATTTAACTACAAGGTTGTTGACAAAAATGGTAAGAATAAAAAAGGTACCATTGAGGCCCCGAACAGAGATGGAGCGGAGAAGAAGCTGAAGGCAGATGGTTATGCGATCATGAGCCTGACAGAGCAGAACAGTCCATTTTCAGGGGGTTTGATTAAGAAGAAGGTAAAATCAAAAGATTTGGCAGTCTTCTGTAAACAGTTTTCAGCAGTTATAAGAGCTGGTGTTACGATTATATCAGCACTGGAACTGATGGGAGACCAGATAGAAAACAAAACACTGCAGAGAGCAGTTATGGATGCAAAGACATATGTTGAAAAGGGTGGAACGCTTGCAGATGCACTTCGTGTAAACTCAGAGGTATTTCCACCGATCATGATCAACATGGTCGCAGCCGGAGAGTTATCCGGTAACCTGGAGATCTGTCTCGACAGACTGACAGAGCACTTTGAAAAAGATAACGCGTTATCAGCAAAGATCAAGGGTGCGATGACATATCCTATCGTAGTATTCATCGTCATGATCATCGTAGTAATCGTGGTAATGGTAATGGTTATTCCTAACTTCTCAAGTATGTTTGCGGAGATGGGAACACAGCTTCCGCTGGCAACACGAATTATGGTAGCGGCAAGTAATTTCATTATACATAAGTGGTGGCTGTTGATCATCATCGTTGCAGCTATCGTTGTTGGCTGCAAGGCATTCAAGAGAAGTTCTGTTGGCGAACAGCTTTTCGCGAATATGGCGATCAAGATGCCGATTTTTGGTAACCTGACAATCAAGTCAGCATGTTCCAGATTTGCAAGAACAATGAGTACACTGATGGCATCCGGTATTTCTATGATCGATGCTGTTGAACAGGTGGCAAAGATGATGGATAACAAGATCATTCGCGATGGTCTGTTAGATGCCAAGACGCAGGTAGCAAAAGGTATTCCACTTTCCAAACCATTAAAGGATATGGAGATGCTTCCACCAATGCTTTCCGCCATGACAAAGATCGGTGAAGAAACCGGTGATATAGAAGAGATGCTTAGTAAGGTTGCTGACTACTACGATGAAGAGGTAGAAGAGGCAACAAACAAGCTGACAGCAGCAATGGAACCATTAATCATGGTAGTTCTTGCATGTATCGTAGGAATGATTGTTGCGGCTGTATACGGTCCTATCATGAGTATGTACAGTGCACTTGACCAGTACTAATACAAGTCCTGTTACATATTATAGTATTGATTAGATCCGGCAGTACGAGGATGCTGGTTTTAATATAGCATCGGAAGATGCATCAACAAACAACAAAGAATATCAATTTAAAAGGAGAGAACAATTATGAAGAAGAACAACAAAGGTTTCTCATTAGTAGAGTTAATTATCGTAATCGCTATTATGGCAATTCTTGCAGGTGCTCTTGCACCAGCCCTTATCAAGTACATCAACAAGTCAAGAAGAAGTGCTGATATTTCAAATGCTGACACAATCCGTACAGCATGTCAGACAGCTATGTCAGACGAAGATGCAATGGTTGCAATCGGAACAGGCGTTACAGGCGCAAGCGTTTCAGACTTGAAGTCAAGCTACGGTGCATTCAGCACAGAGATCAGCAGCATTCTTGGTAACAGCACAATTACTTCAAAGTACTTCGACAAAGGAAATGAATTCACAGTTGATATCAATGTAGCTGGTAACACAGTTATCGTTAAAGCTGGTTCTCAGCAGGTTTCACCTCAGCCATAATAAAAGGCGGGCATAGTGAACAGATGTAAGGATCTGATGTTAAACAGATAATCATTACATCAGTCAGACATCAGAAGGGTGATGAATAAGTTGGTAAGAATCCTCGTTTTTCGATCTTGTTTGTCGCCCTTCAAAATTGTCTAACAACATGAAACGTCAACATGTATGAAAAATATGCATGTTGGCATCTCTTTCATGGTCACACGTTTTATATAAGCTTTATATAATAAGAAGAGATTTATATAACATACGAGTGACTATTTTGCAGTCAGCGGTTTTATATTGTTTGTGTCTGAAACGAATAAATGTAGAAAGAAGAAACGCGAATGACAACGGCATTGAACTAATGGCGGCAGCCGGCTTACAAAAAAGCTGGAAACTGAAAAATAGGCATGAAAGATGAACGGGTCAATCATCCGTGTGCTTATGATTAAAGGTGACAGATTGTTTACCTTTCAGCCTGTACATACAGGCATATTGTATTTTATTTTAAGTGGGGTGAACAGCTTGTAGGCTGGTACTCAGGCAATTGGAATATACATATTCCACAAAAAACTACTGATTAGCGAGGGAGGCTATTTAAAATGGCGAGTAATAACAAAGTCTTAACAATCGACATCACAAATGAAAGTATTACTATTACAGAAGTAACAGCTTCTGAAAAAAAGACTTCCACAGTTCATAATGCCATCATCTTCGAGACACCGGAAGATGCTTATGAAGATGGTTTCATTAGAGACAAGGAAAGAATTGCAGAGGCGATCAAATCACAGCTTGCTGCAAACGGAATCACTAACAAGAACGCAATATTCGTTCTTACCTCTACAAAGATCGTTAACAGAGAGGTTCTTGTACCTTTCGTTAAGGAAAACAAAATTAAAGGAATTATTAATGCGAACTCATCAGAGTATTTCCCTGTTAATATAGAGGATTACACAGTATCCCATTCTGTATTAGAGACAGTTACTGATGAAGAAAATAACAAACAGTTAAGAGTTCTTGCAGTTGCAGCACCAACCAGTATGGTTCGTTCATATTATGAAGTTGCAGCACTTGCAGGACTGAAGGTAGTTGCTCTTGATTACATTGGAAATGCCATGTTGCAGTTGATCAAAACACAGACCAGCGAGAACATGACGACTATGGTAATCCAGTTAGGTAGCGAATCTACTGTACTTAATATCGTAAAAGGAGATATCCTTCTGTTACAGAGAACTGTACCATATGGTACTAATGTTGTTGTAAATGAAGTAATGGATGCAAAGGGTGTTGATGCTACAACAGCAATGACATTACTCCAGAATGAAAGACTGATCACGGTTGATTTTGATGATAATGCGATCACAGGATCTTTCCGTTACCTGATCAACAACATTGGCCGTGTAATGGATTTCTTTGCATCAAAGAATCCTGATAAGCCGATCGATGATGTATTCCTGACAGGCGATGGCGCCCTGATCAAGGGAATTGATGGTCTTTTCAAGGTACAGCTCAATGTTTCAACAAGAGTTATGGACAGTTTATTCAATATCAAATTTGACCCAAAGATTGATTTGAAGATATATAATCCTGTATACCTTATGGTTCCAATCGGTGCTGCTTTTGCACCTATGGGATTCACAATTTCAGAAGGCGGAGCTTCCGGCAAGAAGGAAGGTCAGATGGATACAACTCCACTGGTAGTTGCATTCCTGATCCTGGCTGTGTTAGTGGCAGGCGGATTAACGGCTGTGTCATTTGTATTAAAGAATCAGGCACAGACAGAGCTGGATGATGTAAATAAGAAGATCGCTTCTATTCAGGATATTGAGACGATCGTAAAGGATTATGAAAATGCAGAAAGCGTTTATGTTGATGCCATGAGCATGTACAGCTACACAAAGAACTTGAATGAGAATGTTGTAACATTTATCACGGCTTTGGAAGAGAAGATGCCAAAGGGAACTGATATCACAGCATTTGAATCCGATTCAACAGGTGTTTCAATTTCAGGAACAGCAACAGAATATGATGATATTGCAGGACTTGCGATCAGCTTAAAAGAAATTGACTGTATTGATAACTCATTCATTGGAAGTATCACAGAAAATGTAGATGAAGACACAGGTAAAATAACATATGATTTCACAGTAACGTGTATCTATGTTGACGCATCAGCGGCAGATGCTGATACAACTGAAACAGATGCTACATTAGCTGAGTAAGGGAGGGCATAGAACATGGATGCAATGACAAAAGGACAAAGAAATTTATTATTATTTTTACTCGGTGTTGTTATTTTATTTGTGCCGATCAGATTTGTGGCATTAAGCAATTTTGATGACCGTAAAGAGCTTGTTTCAAAGAAGGATGAACAGCAGGTTTATTATAACAGCCTGAAAGCAAAAGATGTAAACAGAGATCAGTACATCAAGGATACAGAGAACTATAAGAAAGAATATGAAGCAATCCTTGCAGAATTCCCATCAGAGATCTATCAGGAAAATACAATCATGTATTTACAGGGGATCAAGGACGAATATAAGTTCCGTTTCACAGATGTATCAATGGGAGAGGAACAGCTCTTCTATACACTTGGAACCGGTGCTGTTGGTGATGCTACATTAGATGGTGCAGCAACAGGAACAGCTTCTACAGATGCAAATACTACAGCAGCTACAACAGCAGCTACAACAGAGACTGCAGCCGCTGGCACAGATGCTACTGCAGCAGTAGCAGGAGAAAATAATTTCAACTGCTATTCAGCAAGCTTCCCGGTTACATATTCAGGTTCTTATCAGTCTGTTAAAGATGTTGTTGATTACATCGAGAAGAGCGATTTCCGTATGACAGTTGACTCTATCTCAATCGCATTTGATGAGGAGACTGGTGATTACACAGGAGATATGTCATTCTCTGAATATGCTGTTACAGGTGGAGACAGAACCACAGATCAGGTTAACGTAAATGTTCAAACCGGTAAAGATAACATTTTCGGAAATCCAACCGTAAAGAGTAGTACGACAACTACAACTACAGATAGCAATCAGTAGGATGTAGACTTGCAACCCGTAGATTCGATTTGAACGGAGTGAGAAGTAAGAATGGCAAAGAATAATAACAAAGGCTTTAGCTTGATTGAAGTAATCATAGCTGTAGCAGTATTTGCTATATTAATTGCTCCCCTTACCGCCCAGTTGATTTCAGCGATCAATGTCAATACGAAGTCAACAAAGAAACAATATGCGATTGAAAAAGCTGAAGAGATCATGGAAAGCTTTAAAACTGCAAATATGAAAGAAAGTGCCATCAGTATCCCTGATGGCAATTCTACAGGTAATTATGAGTTTGGTCTGGATGATTCCCAGACACAGACTTATACCCTCCCGGAAAGTGCGGGAACTGTAGATTATCACATTAATACATATTCATGCAGTGGAATATCGCTCGGGGGAGAATACGAGAAGTATGATTGCACAGTAACTGTAAATGATATTGCGCATGCAGTTGCAACAAAGGGATATGTATGGGATGCCAATACAAATGACCTGAAGAAAGACGGTTCTGAGTATGTCCGCCTTACATCAGGTGTTGGTACAGTACGTAATCTTGATAACAAGCAGTCAGCGATCATTGCTGGAGCAACCTATATGGGAGCAACCAGTGGTATAGAAGGAAACAGTCTGGATAATCAGGCAGCGGCATATTTTAAAGATGTGAAAGTGGATATCTTAAAGGGAAATTCCGTTTTATATAATCAGTATCTGTCCGGTGCTACCTATCTGGATAATGATTCGTTCCAGAAAACAACCACGATTAAGGTTTCAAAGACTTTATCCGGTTATATGGTACAGTGTTTTGTAGAATATCAGGATAAACCATCGTTTAATCCTATCATTAAGGCATACACGAATGGAATTGCAAGCGATACCTATAAACCGGATGGAAAATATGGAGAGGGAATTGTATATCAGAAGGAATACAAGACACTTCCTCCAATCTATCTGTTATATGCACCTGCAGTGTGTAATGGTGTATATTGTAATAATGATTATATCAGAGTTGAGACATCAGGACTTGCTGATGATGAAAAAGCAAAGATCTACTTATTTGAAACAATTGCTTCAATTGATCCGAAATATGAGGAGATTATTTGCGATACACTTGGCGTAAGCAGTATTGACAGTCTGGTTTACCAGAGCACCAGTCATACAAGCTCACCATCTTCTGTTAAGGTATATGTGAACCGCACTGGTGATGATACCAAGGGAAAGATTGAGACATATTCAAACTTCGGAACTGAGTATGATGAAACAGATGCAACTGCTATTAAAGTTAAGAACACATCAGATGATACAAGTGATGAAACATACCTGTATGATATTCATGTTACATTGACAGACAGTGATGGCAATAAGACAGAAGTATCAGGAACAAGGGGGAAATAAGAGATGCTGAAAAAGTTAAAAAACAAGCTTAAATTAGCGGATAACCGCGGCTCGAGTTTTGTCCTTGTTATTGTATCAGCAACTTTCTTAAGCATACTGGTGTCAGCATTGTTAATGGGAACTCTTTTGGCATATAAACTTCGTTTTTATAAGCTGAATTCCCTGAATAACTTTTACAGTGTTGAAAAAGCCATGGATGAGATATATGCCGGAATTGGTGCAGCGACAAATGAGCATTTGTATTCCGCGTATACGACAACGGCTGAGATTGTTGTGTATTACAAGGATGGTCAGTATAACAATCTGACAGAAGATGAAGCGAATGATCTGTTTAAGCAGTTCTTTATGCAGGGTATCAAATCAGATAAGACATTCAGCAATATGCCAACTCTGATCGAAACCTTAAAGGGCTATATTACAGATCCGGATGTATCACTTGCCTGTGACAATCTGAGAATTGTATTCAAGGATAAAGAAGGTCGTGAAAAGTACATCAAATATGTAGCTGGAAAGAATGGAAAAGTTACAGGTGTAGCAAGTGCCAATACGATCGATGAGAATAATATCGAAGAGATTACATTTAGAAATATTGGTGTAAAGCGTACGATCACATTAAGCAGCACAGATTCCGCGAGCGGAGCAATGGCGCCTGGAACTTATGTACAGACGATCACAACAGACCTTGTATTAAAGAAACCGGAATATAATGTTTCTTTTGATATGGCAGGTGCAAACAGTGACAGCTTATATAATTACGCATTGCTAGCTGATATGGGACTTCAGGTATCCGGAACAGCAGCAGATACAGAAGTAAATATAAAGGGTAACATTTATACCGCTTCTGACTATTACAATAAAGATTATAACGGAAAAACAGATACAAAGGTAACAAATGAATACAGCCGTACAGTTGAAACCAAATGGGGATCAACAGATGAGAGTGCATATTCCGGTATCTTTGTACAGGGTGACAGAGCGAATCTGACACTGAATTCCGATATTATCGTTAACTCAGGATCTCTCGCAGCTTTTGATGGTGCGGAGATTAATCTTTCAGGACGTACATCCCTGTTATCAGAACTCTGGACCGATAACATCATCATCGGAGGTGATGAGGGCGGACAGATCAAAGCGGCAGCAAATGCTTATGTATATGATGATACAGAGCTGAATGCAGAGAAATCTGAGCTTACATTTACAAGAGGAACTTATTTTGGATACAGCTATACAGCAGATGACGTAAGAAGCATTAACCTTCTTCGTACATCCGGTAACCTTGCAACAGGATTCAAATTAAAATCACACTTCAGTGACAGTGCGATCATTGTCAATGGAAAGAATTCAACTCTGGATCTTTCAAGTCTGGAATCTCTGTATATTGCAGGTAAGTCCTATATCGAATTCTCCAAGATCGCAGCAAATACGATCACAGATGAGAAAGAAAGAAAAAACTTTGGCCTTACGAAAGATTCTGATTATGCATTCACAGCATTAAACGATTATTCAACCGGTCAGTCTCTTGATGTTAAGTCCAATCAGTTGATCTTCCTGACACAGTGGGATCTGTATGATAATACTGAGGTTGTGGATGAGAACGGTTATACACATGTAACATTAAAGTTCCCTAAGACATTTTCAAATGATGTCCAAATTAACAAGCTGTATACTGATTTCGTAAAACAGCTCACATCTAATAATTATATTGTAGAAGCAATCAAGGAGACAGTTTCCGGACATGATTATTATTATCTGTACATTCAGGATGGTGATAATAACAAAGATGGAGTAAATGATGCAGAAGAATTTGTAGAGAAGTATTATGATCTCTTAAACACAGGCATCGACGAAACGAAAAAGAAATTGTACAATGTTGCTAACTATGAAAATTTTGAAGTTAAATTACTTCTGCCAAGCAAAGATGGTGATGTGGATGGAAGCAAGATTAAAACAAGTGGAGCTGTAACTGCTCAGAACAGTGACAATTCATTATTTGTTAAGGCATCTGCAGATACATCTCTGCAGGTTGATACAGCATTAAAAAATGCAACAGGATCAAAGACATTCTCAGTGTTACTTGGTAATAAGGGTACTACAGAGAATAATAATACATTTGCAGATATTAAAAAGAATTCAGAGGCACTTGGTGATCAGACCGCTCTTAGCAAAGAGGAGAAGGTCAGCAATCAGATCAATTATATGTATATCAATATGAAAGATCATCTGTCTGTAGTAGATAAAAAGGATGATACAGATACAGATGTTTCTGCATGGGAAGTGGCCGGATATACAAAGAACGGAAGTACATACACATACGCTCCGATCAAAGGATCTGACGGAAAGAACCTTGATACATTTGATTACAACTACAGTCTGACACCTCTTACCAAATATGTTGATTATGATAAGATCTTCTCCAAAAATCTTAGTATCAACAAGGTAGAGCCAGAGACAAATGCAGTTGTTATCATCAATGCAAATGATGTAACATTAAAATCCACAGCCGCTGATGGTGCTTTACAGGGTATCGTTATCTGTGGTGGTAATGTAACATTTGATAAGAGTGTAAAGTCATTCCGAGGAATGATCATATCAGGTGCAAAGATTATCTGTAACAGCAGCGTAGATATCTCAGCAGACGCATCCTTTACAGCAACTGTACTGGAAGAGTGTTCCAAGAGTGATGTAGAAGATCTGAGTCTGATCACAAGAGAGATCTTAAAGAACTATGTTAAAGTAGACGATAAAAACAATTCAGAGGTTTCTGGTTCAAGCTTATCAGACATCTCTTATAGCGACATTCTTGCATTCCAGAACTGGAAGAAGAATGTAGAGTAGGAGGGGTGAATATGATAAGAAAAATAAAAAATGATTCCGGATATTCCCTTGTTGAATTGATTATTGTTCTTGCTATCATCGCAGTTATGTCAGGACTTGCGGCAGTGTCGATTTCTTCGATACGGACAGCTCGTGCGACTTCATCAAAGGAGTCGTTCAATCAGGAATTGTCAACTCTGCAGTCCCTGACAAAAACACAGGAAAGCGATTGGGCAATGAAACTGGAAAAAGTAGATGGAAAATATAACCTGGTATATGGTAAGAGCAAGAATGGATCGGATTTCACAGAAGATACTTCAAAGGATCGTGAGATTCTGGATCGTGTAACGATTTACTATTCAAATAATGGTTCTTCCGCAGGAAGTGAAGTTTCATCTATGATCATTAAGTTTAATAAGTCAGATGGTTCTGTAAAAACCGGAAGTGGTGTATATACCTTTTATAAGGACGGATCCAATGATGCCGTTGGAAAGGTAACACTGAATCAGGCAACAGGCAGCCATTACACAGGATCATGAGGAGGGGTGAAGCGTGAAGAAAAATAATAATAAAGGTTTCACTTTCATTGAATTAGTACTGTACATTGGAATTTTAAGTGTGTTCATGGTTGCGGTAACCTCACTTGTTGGTACAGTGGTATCCTCCAATAGAAAGATGACAAATAGAAAGAAAATACAGAACGAAGCCGGTGAAACATATGATACCATATCAGATATGATCATGGGTGCGACTGATGTGAAGATATTGGGAAGCGCATATGTGGCTACTACATCAGCGGGCGTCACATCTTACAGCCCGGTTTCCGGAGTATTTATTGTTCCGGATGATACAGATACAAAGGGCAGCGGAGGTGAATTAATGTCTGCTGGTGGTATTGGAAGACGTACTGTTTATATCGAGAAAGCGGGTGGAGCTGGTCTTACACCAAAGGGTCCATGTTATGATATTGCAGATATGAAGTCGTTTGGTGATGTCACATCACCATCGACAGATGACACGACATATATTATTCCGGATGATTCCGGGAAGTTATATCTGAAAGTAGATTATGCATCTGCATTACAGAGTAACGGTGACAGTGTTATCACGACCTGTACGATCACATATGATAAGACCGAAAAAAAGCTTTATGTGTTTAAAACACCGCAATCAGATAGAATCACTGATGCAAGTGAAGCAGATGGCACTGTTCTTTGTAAGGATGTAAAGGATTTCAAATTACAGATCAATCCGGACGAGGACAGTATTGCAATTACACTGGAACTTGAAGATTCAACAACGGCGGCATCTTATAAGATAAATGGTGTTGTTGGCATTCGAAATTCATATGTGCTTAAAAAGCATACATGGGATTAAGGAGGAAAGAAATAGTGTTTAAGAACAGAAAAGTAGTATTATCATCTGTAGCGATAATATTTACACTTATAGTATGTGCTATATTCGTAAACTTTACGTTGGCTAATTCTGGAACTCCTGTTGAAAAAAGTGAAGCGGACACAAGTGGCAGTTCAACATTGGTGGGCAGCTCAAACATTGATCAGGCGATTCTTAACTCAAACGATTCCAGTCTGAAGAAGACAGGCGAGGATAAGTATCACATTGTTCAGATCCTTCCGGATGGTTTGGGATCTTATGCAACAGCAGATACATCAATGACAGAGATTGTGACTGCTTCCGGTTACTCAGGAAAGATCAGTGATGAAGCAGGATATAAAGGCACATCTGATCTGTGGAAATATGTATATGATGGAGAATACTTCAGATATGCAGTTTTCAATGGTTATAAGAATATTAAAGATGATATGGCACCGGGTGCAGTTCAATTGACGACTAAAACAGTCAGTGATCTGAACGGCATGGGTACAGAGGCACAGGAAATACTTGCAAATGCGGATTTTATCTATATCGTTGCAACAACAGCAAATGATTATGCTGCAGGCGGTACAGATATCAGCGAGAGCTTATATAACTGGCTGGATGTATATGCAGGAAAGCATCCGATCATCTTTGATCGATATGCATTATGTACAGCGGAGCCTGAAAAGATCACAGGTAATAATGACCAGTATCGTATGGGATCTCTGGCATACAAATATGTAACAAAAACATTAAAGGGAAGAACAGATAATGTTCTCTGTGTAGAACCTGGTTTCTTCAATGTCCTTTATAAAGAAGCAAGTGGTAATAAGTCAGATCCAATGACAAATACCACAAAGACAATATCGGACTTTATTCTGACTGCTGAACGTTCTGCAACAGAAGGCGGAAAGGATTACATCAATAAGAACAGATATTATAAATGGTATACAGATGATAAGATGGAAAACTTCTTAAATAATAAGACCGATAAGGTTGATTCTGCATACGCAAAGATATCTGGAAATACGCAGGGTATATCAGGTTCCAGACATGAATGGAAATTTGATAATGCAAATGTTCTGGTGATCACAGATGGTACATCAAACAGTATGTTCTCAGAACTGGCATCAAAGAATGATGCACCGCAGTGCTCTGCAGAAAATTATGTATATAATAGTAAAACAAAGAAGTGGGAGTCTGTTGTAAAAGCTCCAAACAGCGACTTTACAAGTGATGCTTATGCCGGTAAGGGTTATAAGTTTGTTCCAAGTGGAGCAAATATCTATCAGATTCAGAGTAAGGATCTGTTAAATGCGGTTGACAGCTCAAAGGGAGCAAAGTATACAGCAAATGATCTTGCTAAGACTTATTTCCAGGATGTTGCTGCAAAGCAGATTACCGGTACGATCAAGTCTAAGGGAGATCTTGCAGGCTCTGTTGTTTATCTGGTTGTAACTCCAAAGGGAGAAGCAAGCAAACTGGCTGGTAATACAGATGGTACAGTTCTGGCATGTGAACTTACAACCGGTGAAGATGGAAATGGATCATATGATGAAGAGACAGGTATCTATACATATGAATATGGATTTCCTAAAGTAAATGCTGATTATGATTACAGTGTTCTTTTGGAGGCAACAGTGGATCCATCTTCATATGAAGACAATGGAGATGATTCTGATACATCAGGCGATAACGCAGGTACAGGCGATAATTCCGGTACAGGTGATAATTCCGGCACAGGAGATAACGCAGGTACAGGCGATAACGCAGGCACAGGAGATAATTCCGGTACAGGCGATAACGCAGGTACAGGCGATAATTCCGGTACAGGCGATAACGCAGGCGCAGGAGATAATTCCGGTACAGGCGATAACGCAGGTGCAGGTGATAACGCAGGTACAGGTGATGGCTCTGATCCGGCAGCGGATCCGAATGCAATCAGCGAGGATTATCTGATCGGAAGTAACGGTAATGATTTCATCGTTTCTGTAAAGGGAGAAAGCAAAGATGATGCTTACGACTACACAAATGACTGCGATGAATATAAAGAATACACAGACAAGTGTGCTGCTGATCCGACAAACTATACAACAGATGTATATACAGATGATCTTATCTTTGAGACATCAGAACAGGTATATGCTTATGTAGATGCTCAGTATAAAAAGTATAAAAATGATGTCCTGTTGCCAAAAGTTACAGGAACGAATGTAATTGATTTTACAGAGTATGATTTTATCTTTATTGAATCAGGTGATTATAAAGATGAGATCGGTGATTCAGCATACCAGAAGTTATGTTCAGCAGTAGAAGAGGGTGTGTATGTAATCGCAAGCAGTGAAGCCGGAGACGGTATTGGATCCGGAAACAATAATGGTGGTGGATCAGGTGATCCAGATAAGATTATTATCAACAGTCCATCAGCAAAGGTGATCGCAGATATTATCAATGCCGGTGTATACCGAAGAGGCAGTGATAATAAATTCAGAGTTCTGGAAATTCAGCCGGATTATCCAATTGATGAAGAACTCGCAAGATCTTCATCGGTTAAGAATGGATCCGGTGCATGGACAAATGGTACCAATACACACGGAGAAAAAATCTATGGTAATTATTATACCGTTCCATCGGATGTAGCTGAGGGCTATGCAGTGGAGGAGCTTTCACCGGGCAGTGAGTATTATGATTTTGATCTGACGAAGGCAAAGATTGCATATGCGATCGATGGTATCTCATATTCAGATATTGAGCTTACACAGGTTTCATCAGAGGCACTGATCGGTATGACAGATGATATCGCTGCTACATATGACCTTGTATATATCGGTGGAGATATCAGCGCTCTGGACAGAGATCTGAGTAAGATATACGATTCCAGTGTATTTGCTTATATCGGACCAAGCGCAGAACAGTTAGTATCCGCAATTCCTACATTTGTTATGTATTACCATACAGGTGTTCTGAAGGAGATGGGTGGTACCGGTTCTTACAAGATGACAAGATCAATCACAGGTTCTGAGCTTATGGCAACACCGGTGATTGGCTCAACAAAGTATAAGACAACATATGTTGTTGAAAATGGTAATGACCTGACAAAGAATAAGTATGATGAGCTTGTATCTTACGTTAATCTTGGAAGACCGATCATGGTTGGCAATGAACTGACTTCGGTATTTGAAAAGGTAAATGGAACAGATGCAGACGGCAATGGTCTTACAGATGCGCAGAAGAGTCAGGGCTACTGGTATAATGCAGGCAAGCTGGAAAGAAAGAACTTCTATCTGGATCCATCATCCAGAATGTATGACCTTTTGAATGTGATCAATAACAGAAGATCCAAAGGAACAAATGTATTATGGGGCGTAGATGCAACCGATACACAGAAGATTGATAATTCAAATAAGCAGTATGGTGATACACTGTACACTTATAAGATTGCTGAAAAGCAGACAATGCTTGATTCAGAGGCACAGCAGAAGACATGGTATAAGGATGCAACAGATGAGACGGCTATCAAGTCGTATGCAACAGTATTCTCAGAGGATACAAATGCAGCGATTAACAATCTTGTTAAACAGTCTACATCAAGAGCGCGTCTTACAGTTACAAGTGCACCGGTTGAATATTCAGAGGGTATTACAAGCACATATCTGAAGACAACCAATTTATCATTTACCTTCTCTGTAGCAGGATCGGAAAAGAGTTATAAATATTCAATCTGTATTGACAAGAATAAGAATACACAGTTTGATCATGATAAGACGATTGACTATTATGTAACAGGTGATATAGATACATCAACAGGAACATCCGGTTCTGCAGTAAAGAATAAGACAGTAAATATTGCACTGGATCAGGATTTCTTCGGTTCTGCATACTGGCAGATCCTTATTATGGATAGTAAGGATAATATCATTGCAGAAGAGCGTGGTATCTGCAAGATCGTAAACAACACAGACGGAATCAGTGATATCAATGTTTTACAGGTTCAGACCATGTCAGAAGGACAGGGAGCAACATCCTGGGGAGCAACAGATACATTGTACTTTGATATTCAGTCACAGACAGCACATAAGATTCTGAAGTATAACACCTATGCAAATCAGACAGCACTTGATACAGCAGATGTTGCACAGTATAAATGTCTGGGACGTCATGAGAATCGTTTTGGTATCGTTCCATATGACACAGATCTGTTCTATGGTTCACAGAAGGGTAATGATGATTATCTTTCAAATTTTGCAGATACCTTAGCAGAGGATTACGATATCAGTCTTGATATGGTAGTAGCTTCAGCTGATAAAGCTGCTTTTACAACAAAGGATAATCAGGCAGACACATATGACTGTCTGGATACCTGGGTAGAAGAGGCAGATAAGCTGGAGAATGGCGGTACAGTAGAAGGTAGAAACAAGAAGCAGTATGCAACAGATGCAACAATTGCTTTGGCAGCTTATAACAAATATGTATCTGAGACCGTTAAGCCAAAAGAAGACCTGGATAGCTACATCAAGGGTGCTATTCAGTCCTTACAGGGCACATATACAGGTTCTACAAATTATGGAGCAAGAGGTACTTATAATACGTTCCTTGGTGGTTTCAAGTCATCTGTTTCAAACAGTGACCTGATCGATCTCCTTAATTATACGATCGATACCGGTGAGTACTATATGGTATTCTGGCCTGTATACAGTACAAATACAGATATTACATTTGCCAGCGGAAAGATTTCATCTACAATGTTCGGCAGTGAATTTGTAGAACTGTATGAGAAGTACAGAGATGCAAAGGATAAAGAATTAGATGCATTAGATGTGTATAAGAAAGATTTAAGACGTTCTTATGGTAAAAATTTCATGAAGAAGCAGTATTCAATTCTGGTTCTTGGTCCATCTGATTCTTTTGGTGGATTCAAGGTAGACTTGAAGCAGCGTACTTGTGAATACATTCTGGATTATGTATCAAATGGTGGAGATTTATTCTTCTTCCATGACACAATGACACCGTATGCAGATGCAGGTGCTGTTAATCTGACAAAGTCATTACTTGATATTGTTGGAATGAACAGATTCCATGTAGATCTTACAAATAATGCCAACACATATGAGGTCGTAAATGACGGATATGTTACAGGTGTTACACGGGAAGGCCTTGTAAAGGGAACATTGACAGAAGATGGATATATCTATACAAAGCAGAATTCATCTGGTTCACCAGCCGGAATGATAAAGGGAACTTTGGCAGAAGATGGATATATTTATGAGCCGGAATCATATGGAACAACACATGATTGGAAGGGTCCGTTGAATGGATGGGAAAAAGATAATGCTTACATGGATTTAACAGCAAATTATACCCGTACATTCTATAAAAAGAAAGCTACAGCAGGAACGTCCGGATACATTTATCAGGATGCAGTAACATATGACCAGTATTCATATATCAACGACTGGGGCGGTGTAGATACCGGATATTTTACAAAGACAGAAGCAAAGGCTGGAACCTCAGGATACATTTATCAGGAGGGCGGCAAGCCAACGTATTCAGACAAGAATACATCACTGGCATACAAGTCGGAGGACGCTGACCTGTATTATCTTACACCATATGTAAATAATTCAATCGCAGGAAAGAGTCTTGTAAACAGTATTAATGCTAATATGACACAGATCGCATCCAGCTATAACAAGGTTGGAAACATTGGAATGTATGTAAGTGCATTGTCAATGACCAGTTTGTACTATGATAAGAATGGTGGCGGTGGTGCAACATACACCTTACCATATGTATATGCACAGAGTGATTTCCAGAGTGCGACAGCATGGTCAGCATCATCAACAGCTGATCAGTCAGCAAATTCACAGACTGTAAAGGCAAAACAGTTAAATGAAGGTCTGATTACATTGTATCCATACAAGATTGGTGATTCCCTGAATATTTCAGGTACACATCAGCAGGTATATGCACTTGATCTGGAAGCAGGCGATGTAACTGTATGGTATACACTGGCAGGTTCTAACAACTCAAGTGATGCGAAGAAGAGATCATCCCTGTATGCAGCAGATCCATATGATGGAATGGAGAACTACTACATCTACACAACATCTTATGGTAACGGAGCAATTACATACTGTGGAGCCGGTCATGGATCGGTTACAGGTCCTACAACAAGAAATAATGATGAAAGAAAGCTCTTCATCAACGTTATTGTAAACAGTGCAGAAGCAGTAAAGGAAAAACCTACATTATATGTTTATGATCCTGATACAGATTTCAAGAAAGAAATGGCAAAGGACGAAGAGATATCTGAGTCAATTGGTAAGACCGTATATTTGGATGAAGTAGCAGATAAGACAACATCACCGGAATTCGACTTCAAGATCAATGTTCCAAATGATGTAACAGTGGATGCAATTAACGTATACTATGATCTGGATTATGATGATACAGATATGGCAAACAATCGTCCAGCATATGCAGAGGGTACAGATCGTATGATCTGGAATACACCGGCATCCGATAAGGAAAAAGCAGGCATTGTGGAAGATAGTGCATCGACAAAGAAGATACAGATTAAGGATAAGTTTACAGATTCCAATAACCTGAAGCCAACAGATGAACTGTTCGCACCATATGGTGGAAACTACACCTACATAGTTGTAGAAGTATACTACAATGGTAAGACAAAACCGATCTATACAATGATCAAGGTAAAAGCATCTGATCCATTGTTCAATCTGACACAATCAGATAGTGCAATTCAGGTTGCAGCAAATGATGTAGCTTATACGAAAAAATTTGTATTGGCTTAACAAATATAAGAATTGACAAACAATCTTATATATTACAAGGCGGGCAGTAATGTCCGCCTTATTTCTGTATATTTGGAATAATTCTTGTAAGAACAAACAGAAGATGCTACTATGTTAATGTTTCCTTTTTATTACATAATGCGGTGAGAGGACATATGTATATGAGCGGAAGAAAGAGAAAAAAATAAGCCATTTTGGTTAAGACAGATCATAAGGAGAAGAGGTAAATGATGATAGATGGAAAGACAAGAACGCTTGGTCTGTTAGGAGATCCGGTAGAGCATACAATGTCGCCGCTGATCCACAATACATTAAGTGAAACACTTGGACTAAATAATGTGTATGTACCATTTCACACAAAAGCAGAAGACCTTGGAGAGGCAGTGAAAGGAGCTTATGCACTGAATATTCTGGGCTTAAATGTGACTGTACCGCATAAGAATGAGGTTATGAAATATTTGTCAGAGCTGGATGAAGGGGCACAGGCGATCGGTGCTGCTAATACCCTGGTGCGGACAGAAAATGGATATAAAGGCTATAATACGGATATGCTGGGGCTTCTTCGTGAGGTGAGATCTTATGGAGTAGAACTTGATGCGCATGATGTCATTATTTTAGGAGCCGGCGGAGCTGCAAAGGCTGTAGCCTATATGTGTGGGGCAAATGGAGCAGGACATGTATATATCTTAAACCGTACGGTATCGAAAGCACAGGCAATCGCAGATCATATGAATGATTTCTTTGGAAAGCAGAATATGACTGCTATGAGCATTCAAGACTATCACAAACTTCCGGAGAAAAAATATATTGTATTCCAGTCAACTTCAAAGGGTCTGTATCCGCATAGTGATGAGGTAATAATTGAAGATTCGGCATTTTACCAGATGGTATCAGTGGGAATTGATCTGATCTATAAACCATTCTGTACCAGATTTATGTCTTTGTGCAGACAGGCAGGAGCAAAGAGTTATAATGGTCTGAAGATGCTGTTATATCAAGGAATAATTGCATATGAACTGTGGAATGATATATCGGTGGATGAGAAAACAGCAGATATGATCTATCAGAAACTGTTGAAAAAAACACGGGATAATATTATTTTGACAGGATTTATGGGATCCGGAAAGACAACAGTTGGACAGCTTTTATCTGAAAAATATGGATATACATTTATAGATACTGACCAGTATATAGAAGAAAAATGTGGCTGTACGATCGCAGAATTATTCAGTAAAAAGGGCGAAGCATATTTCAGACAATTGGAGACAGATACATTAAAAGAATTAAATACGTCATTGACACACGCGGTACTTTCGACCGGCGGAGGACTTCCGCTTCGAGAGGAGAATGCTGTAGAGCTTGCAACTCTTGGAACAGTCGTTTATTTACAGATCACTCCGGAAGAAGTCATATCACGATTATCCGGTGACAACACCAGACCACTTCTGGCAGGCGGCAATCCGGAACAAAAGGTACGAGATCTCTTAACCTACCGCACCCCGTTATATGAACGTGCGGCAGATCTGACAATCCCTGTCACAGAATTGACTCCTGAGCATATAGTGGAAGAAATAATAAGCAAAATATAGTATAAACTATGTACTTAATTAAAAGCAAAAACTAATACGCAATGTTTTGTTTTTAAAATAATAGAGCGTAAGCGACTTATGAAAGAGACATATCACGGCCACCAATCGTCCGGGAATCCGTGAATTGGTAAAAAGTAGTTGAAATATTCTGTAGAATATTATAAAATGTCACAAGAAGTTCATATCTTAAGGAGGAAAAGAAAATTATGGCAGAGATGATCTCAGCAGGTGATTTCAGAAATGGTGTTACGATTGAATTTGAAGGAAATATTTATCAGATTATAGAGTTCCAGCATGTAAAGCCTGGTAAAGGTGCTGCATTTGTAAGAACAAAGCTTAAGAATATCAAGAGTGGTGGTGTTGTAGAAAAGACATTCCGTCCAACAGAGAAGTGCGAGAAGGCTCATATCGAAAGAAAAGATATGCAGTATCTGTACAATGATGGTGATCTTTACTACTTCATGGATCCGGAGACATACGATCAGATTCCATTGAATAAAGCAGCAATCGGAGATGCATTAAAGTTCGTTAAGGAGAACGAGATCTGTAAGCTTGTTTCCCATAATGGTTCTGTATTTGGTGTAGAGCCACCATTATTTGTAGAATTACTGATCACAGAGTGCGAGCCTGGTGTAAAGGGTGATACAGCTACAGGTGCTACAAAGCCTTGTGTAGTTGAGACAGGAGCAACACTCTATGTTCCTTTATTTGTAAATGAAGGAGATACGATCAAGATCGATACACGTACAGGCGAGTATCTTTCAAGAGTTTAATTCGATCAGAATATAAGAGAGATAGTAGGAGCTGGTCATATATGATTAGGCTCCTATTACACTTTACAAACATTTTTCAGGAGGAAATGACATGGCAACAGCATATAATCATAAAGTTGTTGAGAAGAAGTGGCAGAAGGTCTGGGATGATAACAAGGCTTTTGCTGCAACAGATGATTACAGTAAACCAAAATATTACGCATTAGTTGAGTTCCCATATCCATCCGGACAGGGACTTCATGTTGGTCATCCAAGGCCATATACAGCACTCGATATTGTAGCCAGAAAGAGAAGAATGCAGGGCTATAATGTTCTTTATCCAATGGGTTGGGATGCATTTGGACTTCCGACCGAGAATTATGCGATCAAGAACAAGATCCATCCAAAGGAAGTAACAAAGAATAACGTAGCAAGATTTAAGGCACAGCTTCATTCCCTTGGATATTCATTTGACTGGGATCGTGAGATCAATACAACGGATCCGGAATATTACAAATGGACACAGTGGATCTTCCTGAAGTTATTCAAGGCAGGTCTGGCATATAAGAAAGAAATGCCGATCAACTGGTGTACATCCTGTAAGGTTGGTCTTGCAAATGAGGAAGTTGTAAATGGTGTCTGTGAGCGTTGTGGTGCACCGGTTGTCCGTAAGGTCAAATCTGAATGGATGTTAAAGATCACAGAATATGCAGATAAGCTGATCGAAGGTCTCGATACTGTTGATTATATTGAGCGTGTGAAGGTATCACAGAAGAACTGGATCGGACGTTCTACAGGTGCAGAAGTGGATTTCCAGATCAAAGGAAAAGAAGATAAGCTTCGTATCTACACAACCAGATGTGATACATTATTTGGAGCAACCTATATGGTTGTATCACCGGAGCATCCATTGCTTGATAAATATAAAGATGAGATCAAGAACTGGTCTGAGATCGAAAGCTACAGAGAGCAGGCTGCCAGAAAGTCTGATTTTGAGCGTTCTGAGCTTGCAAAGGATAAGACCGGTGTAGCTATTGATGGTCTGGTAGCAATCAATCCTGTAAATGAGAAAGAGATCCCGATCTGGGTATCCGATTATGTACTGATGTCATATGGTACAGGTGCGATCATGGCGGTTCCTGCACATGACGAAAGAGACTGGGAATTTGCAAAGAAATTCAATCTGCCGCTGATTCAGGTTGTAGCAAAGGATGGAGAAGAAGTAGATATCAATGAAGCAGCATTTACAGATGTTGCAACAGGTGTTCTGATCAATTCCGGCTTCTTAAATGGTTTACAGGTAAAAGATGCAAAAGAGAAGATGATCGAGTTCCTGGAAGAAAAGAAAATCGGTAAGGCAAAAGTTAATTATAAGCTCCGTGACTGGGTTTTCTCCCGTCAGAGATACTGGGGCGAGCCAATTCCGATCATTCATTGTGATAAATGTGGCTATGTACCTCTTGATGAAAGTGAACTTCCGCTGATGCTTCCGGAGGTAGAGAGCTATATGCCAACGGATAATGGAGAATCTCCACTTGCAGCTATGACGGATTGGGTAAATGTGAAGTGCCCATGTTGTGGAGGTCCTGCAAAGCGTGAGACAGATACCATGCCTCAGTGGGCTGGTTCATCGTGGTATTTCTTGAGATACACGGATCCAAAGAATACAGAGGCACTTGCAAGCAAGGAAGCATTAAAATACTGGCTGCCGGTTGACTGGTACAATGGTGGTATGGAGCATACAACACTTCATCTGCTTTATTCCAGATTCTGGCATAAATTCCTGTATGATCAGGGCGTTGTTCCTACACCGGAACCATATCAGAAGCGTACTTCCCATGGTATGATCCTTGGTGAGAATGGCGAGAAGATGAGTAAGTCCAGAGGAAATGTTGTAAATCCGGATGATATTGTAAATGCATATGGTGCAGATACATTAAGAACATATGAGATGTTCATTGGAGCCTTTGATCTTGCTGCATCATGGTCAGATGATGGTGTAAAGGGATGTCGTCGTTTCCTTGAGAGAGTATGGAAACTGCAGGATATCGTAGTAGATGGTGATGCTTACTCTAAGGATATGGAGACAAAGATGCATCAGACGATCAAGAAGGTTTCAACTGACTTTGAGAATCTGAAGTATAATACAGCTATTGCTGCTATGATGGCACTTGTAAATGATTTCTATAAGAAGAATGCAGTGACAAAGGGTGAGATGAAGACACTCCTTACATTATTGAATCCGGTTGCACCACATATCACAGAGGAAATGTGGAGTATTCTTGGTTACGATGGATATCTTTATCAGGCATCATGGCCAACATTTGATGAGGCAAAGACTGTTGAGTCTACAGTAGAGATTGCAGTCCAGATCAATGGTAAGATGAAAGCAACTCTTTCAATCAATAAGGCTGATCCAAAGGATGATGTTATTGCAAAGGCAAAAGAAGCTATCGCAGACAAGCTGACTGGCAATATCGTAAAAGAAATTTATGTACCGGGAAGAATTGTAAACATTGTGATGAAATAAATCTGTCAAGCAAATAAGCAGTGTGCCTGCAAGGCAGGCAAAGCTGCTTATTTATTTGACGGAAAAAACAACATAAGCATGTAGAGCGGATGCTCGGAATGCGCATGTTGTGGGATGATTTCGGGAGTTCGAAGAACGTAGAAATCATATTATTTCATAAATATAAATACAAAATAAGCAGTGAGCCTGCAAGGCAGGCAAAGCTGCTTATTTATATTTTACAGGAAATTGCGGAACATGGCGATCTTCTGGCGTTCGGCAGGGGAAGCCTGTTCCATCATAATATCCATGATGAGATTGGATTCCTCTTTTGAGAAAGACAGATTACGTTTTTGAAGCTCCCGGTTTAACTGCATGATCTGAGGAAGCATCTGTTCCATAGTAGCATTGTGGGAACCGTTTGCAAGCTCCAGAATAATCTGACGTTTCAGGGGCATAAGGTTTTTCAGACGGGGATCGTTTTCAAATTGATTCATGGCAATGGATCGTCCTTTCTGTTTTATAGGATTTATTTTGATTCCGGTTATATGTATTTATAATCTATAATGACCGGTCAGGTTGCAGACCGGGTGTTCGTGTCGTATTCCTGTAACAACTGCATGATGTGATCTATGGAATTGTCGCTATGTTGGGATAATGATTGATCAGTCGTACTGGTATTTTTCGTGTTTTCATGTGTGGAGGAATCGTGAATTTTCTCATCTGTTCTGTTCCCCTGTATGGACGGATTATTATTTGTATATTCTGTATCTGTGGATATAGATGTGTTATCCGGCTCAGCTTGAACGGTTTGGTCATAAGACTGGAAAATGCTTTGAAAATCCGAAAACTCAGAATCGGTCCGGTTCATGGCATTCATAACCTGCATCATATTCATTGCCTGCTGCATATTTTTCATCTGATCGGCGATATCCGGAAAGCCACACTGGGCCAGCGATGCCAGAATATCATTTTGATTATGAAGATCACGGTTGAAATCACACTGACGGATATAGGACTGATTGTTGATCACACGCATGATCTGTTGGAGTTCCATCATTTTCAGATAGATAACGAGTGGCATGCGCATAGGTCCTTCAACAAAGGGTAGGATTGCTTCCAGAAGAAACAGACGGTCATCCGATATTAATTTGTCAAGTGGATGGGAGTGTGGAATCTGATTCATGGAAACCTCCTTATGAGTACTGTGATACGGATGTTTCCGGATGGTTAGCCGGTTACCCGTTTTCTGTTATAAGTTTCATAGTGTTATTTATGAATAGTCAGGTGTAATTATGCATAATAAACAGAAAATGGATGATGCAAGAATAACCGGAACTGCCAGCGGTAAGGCATGGGACAATTCCGGTAGCATGCTTGTTATATTGGTGAAATGGTCACTGATCGCATTTCATATGTTCCCGCATCATTTTGAAATGAAAGGGAATGGTTGCTGTTAGCATCCACATCCACAACCGCAGTCATTTCCATTGCCGCATCCACCACAGCAGCAAAGGAGAATCAGGATGATCCAGATGCAGTCACAGCCATTACTTCCGCCGCCACAGCCACAGTCATTTCCAAAACCATTTCCGCAGCAGGAGAAGAGAAGAAGAAGGATGATGATGCAAGAGCAGCTGCTGCCTCCACCAAAACCAAACATTCCATTTTTTCCACAACCGCACTGTGTTGCTGATAAATCACTCATGGTAAATACCTCCAATTTTCTTTATGCTATAGAGTATTCCGGGGAAAGACAAATGTGACAAAAATACAAAAACAATATAGGAAAAAACCATAGATATGATATAATGATGAAAAATCGCTTGCTTGCAAGGACGATTTTTCGAATGCATTGAGTGAGTTATGCTCACGAAATAATGAACGCAAAAGCGCTTATAAAGGGGTAAAAACAGGAGGAGATAACAGTATGATTTATAAATGTGTAAACTGTGGTGGAAATGTTGTATTTGATCCACAAAGTGGACATATGAAATGTCTGAGCTGTGGTGGAAGTGACTGTGAGCAGAGTATACCGTCGGAGACACCGATGATCTGTCCGTCCTGCGGATCACAGATCACATATCGGAATGAATATGGTTCAGCAGGAAAATGTCCAGCCTGTGGTACATTTCTGATCAGAGATGACTTTGTGGTGTATCCGTATGGACCGGATATGATCCTGCCATTTAAGTTTTCAAAACGTCTTGCAGAAGAGAAACTAAAGGAAGAATTTGGAAAGAAGTTATTCCTGCCAGCGGACTTTTTATCGACAAAGACACTGGAAAAGCTTCGCGGAGTATATGTTCCATTCTGGATATATGATTTTGATTCCAATGTTGATTATACCGCAATAGGTACGAAGGTGCGGACATGGACATCCGGAGATACGAGATACACGGAGACATCTTATTTTGATGTATACCGGAAATTGCATATCAAATACAACGGAATTCCGGTTGATGCATCAGTCGAGATGCCGGATGGAATTATGGACCTGATGGAGCCTTATGGATATGATGCGCTGTTAAAGCATGATAATAAGTTCATGTCAGGCTTTGAGGCAGAGGTTTATAATTATACCCCAGATCAGTTATCCGGACGTGCGGTTAAAAAGATCAACGATACATCCATGGAGTGGGCAAAAAGTGAAGCCAGTGGATATAATTCGTTGTTGACTAAAAACATGAATGCCAATAATCAGTTGCTTGGAAATAAATTTGCTTTGATGCCGGTGTGGATTTATGAATATCGGTATCAAGGACAGAATTATATGTTTTATGTAAATGGCCAGACTGGAAAGTGTGTTGGAACTCCGCCAAGAAGTGTCAGCCGTGCAATCGGACTGACAGCAGCATTTGCTGCATCGGTTGCGGCTTGTGCCAGTGGAATTGCTATGCTTCTGGAGGTGTTGTAAATGAAAAAATTCAGGATAACAGTTCTTATATTATTTGCGATCGGTATTGTATTTATGATCATGGGACTGATCGTTTCAAACAGCAATCTGAAGCATGATGCACGGAGTAATACGGAATGCAGGACAGATCAGCGTGTGTTTGATTATGCAGATAAACTGACAGGCAATGAGGAACAGTCACTGGAAAAAAAGATTGCAAAATGGGAAGACAAAACAGGCATGGATATCGTTGTAATGACGATCGATAATGCACAGGCACAGAGTATGTTCGGTACTTATATGGACGATACTTATTATGAAGAATTTGAGGCAATCAAGACAGTTGCCAAGAGCTTCAGTGAGCAGGAACGCTTTGGTTGGGAAAACTGGGAATACAACCCACAAAGTAACCGGAGCACCAGCGATGGCTATGTACCAAGCGACAGCATCATTATAGCTGCAAATTATGAAGCTGGTGATGTATGGATGAGCACAACAGGAACAAGAGTCAGAGCAAGGATCAGTGATTCCAAAGCATCCAGCCTAACAGAGAAAGGTGGCAAGTACCTGAGAGAGGATGCAGAGAAGGGGTTTGCAACTATGATCCAGGGGGCGGTACAGTGTATGAAGAGCTCCAGTGGTGGCGGCCTGAAGATTCCCCCATTTTATATTGTGATTCTGGTGTTGATCTGTGGAGCTATATTCTTTATAACGAATATGTCAAAGAAGGCAGGCGAAACGACAACTAATCTGAATACATATGTAAATGGAAATGCGCAGGTACTGGACAGAAGGGATATATTTGTCCGCAAGGAAGTTACCAGTGTTAAGATCGAATCATCCAGCAGCGGCGGAGGCGGCAGCAGCGGTGGAGGAGGCGGCAGCCACGGTGGTGGCGGAAGCCATTTTTAAAACGAAATGCTAGAGAACAAGAAGTTAAATATATTATTATTAAAGAATACAGGAATGTCATTACTGCCTACGATCGTGATCATGTTGCTGATCGTTGGCGGTATGCGGCATTTTCATCTGTTGAATAATCTGGATTTTTATCATGTGGATGATCCGCAGCAATTAGGAGTCTTATATGATGCAGGCACCACTAATGTAGAAATGCGGTTTCAGAAGCTGACCTATATGGGATACGATTATGAGATAGATGGAGAACGGGTAGGCGGTTATTATTATGTCTGGGTAAATGGTAAATTTATGGTTGTTCTGCTTGACAGTGATGAGACGATCATCTGTGATTATCTGGTGCAGGGACAGTTGAAGAAGGATCCTGCGGCATATAATTATATATTGTCAGAATGTGCGGAGAGTGTAGGAATCGAACAGCAGCAGTTAGAGACTATCACATACGATTATCTGATCAGTGAGGTGGATTATCCAAAGACATTTTATATGATCGTAAAGGCTGCGTTGATCATTGCATTTGCAGTGATTATATTATCGATCATTGAGGGAATTGTATACTGGTTTTATCCATGGAAGCATCCACAGATCCGTCAGATGAAAGGATATCGTGACAAGAAGCTGTTAACAGGAGATATTAACCGTCAGTTGCATGATGCACTGGTTTATGAAACAGGAAATTGTTATGTGACCAGAAAATATCTGGTAATCTGGACCCCATTCCGGACGGATATCATTGTGCTGCGGGATATCGATGTGGTTTCCAGACATAAGGAAACAAAGAAAATACTGCCATGGATGCCGCCGCGGGATGTGTACAAGCTGATCATTTCAAATGCAAATGGTGCAATATTTGAGCATGATTTTCATGATGAGAAGATCCTGGATACAATATTGCCATATATACAAAAGAAAAAACGGGACAGATAGGATAACACAGTGGAGTGTTACCGGGTCTGCCCCGTTTTTTAATAGCTATACTGCAAAGCAATCATTTGGTGATGTGCTTATACATCCAGTTTGTCCTGTTCTTCGATCACATCGAGATCCTCTGATACATCGGATAAGCCTTCATTTTCATAAAGAATCGGGCTTTCAATTTCTTCTGTAACAGTGGCTGCTTCTTCAGTGGAATGTTCTGTTTCCTCCGGTTTGGCATTATCTGCCGAAATGTCAGAGGTGTTTTCTGACTGCTGATCGATTGTTCCTTCCACAGGAGCATCATCTAAAGAGAAATAATTACGCTCCGGTTCTTCCTTTGCAGGCATTTTTTCTTTAATCGTATTTTTTACTTTCTCTACCTTGTCATCCATATCCAATGACTGGTATACAGTAGAATTTTTAATCTTATCCCGGAATACATAGCAAACACCGCCGATCGCAGCGATCGTAGCAGCGGCTTTGAATAATTTACCTTTTCCCATAATACATAATCTCCTTTATATATGATGTAAAGTCGTTATAAATAACGTTTCCATAATTTTAATATGTATACACGGAAAAAGCAAGAAAACAATGATAAACAAAAAGGGAATGCAGGCAGATTTCACGAACTTTTAACATTTGCCTGATAAGATGAAGTATGCTATAGTTTTGAAAGATATATGATCGTATATTGATCAGCGTGAGGATTTTCCTGGAAGAGGATTGAAAGGACATATATGAAGATAAAATTAAGAACAAATAAAAATAGCAGAGATCAGAGGGGGAAGAAAAATGGGTCGATTTAAGACAGAGTTAGAAGATTTAAAAAAGAGACAGAAGGAGCTGGAACATAGTTATTCCAATATTGGTACAATCCGGTTCCTGATGTTCCTTGTGATGCTGGGCGGACTGATCGTCGGACTATATGATTCCAATATACCGTTTCTTGCAGTAGGTATCGTGGCTGTCGTTATTTTTGTACTGCTGGTGTTCCGGCATGGTAAGCTGAATGAGGAACTGGAATATACGAAAGCAAAGGTGATCGTATATGAGCGGTATATGAAACGTTATGATGATAGTTGGAAGGAGTTCGCAGAAGATGGCTCCGAGTATCTGACCGATGATGATCTTGTAGCAAAGGATCTGGATATTATGGGAAAGAATTCCATCTATCAGTTTATCTGTGTGGCAGGAACAGAGGATGGCAGGCAGATGCTTGCTGAAACGTTAAGACAGCCTGAATTTGCGGCAGAGGACAGAACGAAACGTCAGATCGCGATACAGGAGCTTGCAGAGAAGCATGACTTCTCCATGGACTTTGAGACATTGTGTGTGAAGTCAGAAACCGGAAAGAAGAAAAAATATTCATCCGATGAATTTGTTGCCTATTGTACCAGTGATGATCATATACCGGAGATTTTCCAAGTGCTTCGTTTTCTGCTTCCGTTGATAACGATCGTGCTTCTGATTCTGGGTATTATGGGAAAAGTCAATCTGGGATATTCCCTGATCTCCTTTTTTGTAGTTTTGCTGTTTGCATGGATCACATCAGGTGTTGCAGGACAGGCGGTTATGCCGATGATCTCATTTGGATATGTGATCAATGACTATATCCGGATGTTTGAACTGGTCTCCGGTGAAACATTTGATTCAGAGTTGTTGAATGATATCAAGAATACAATCTCTACAGATTCCGGAGCACTGAATGCTGTAAAGAAGCTGGAGCGTATCAGCGCAGCATTCAATATCCGTTATAATCCAATCGTACATCAGGTATTATGTGGATTGTTTTTATGGGATTTTCATCTTGGAATTATGATGGATAAGTGGAGAGACCAGTATGGCAGTCAGGTGAAGGACTGGATCCATGCGATTTCAAGAATGGAGGAATTGTTATCCTTTGCAGTACTTGCCCGTACCAGAGAGGTGTCCTATCCGGAGGTGACAAGACATGAGAAAGTAGAAGTATCAGCAGAAAATTTGCGTCACCCGTTGATCAATCCGTCGAAGGTAGTTCCAAATGATGCAGCCTTTAAAGGGGGAGCTACGATTATTACCGGTTCTAACATGTCCGGCAAGACAACATTTTTACGAACCCTTGGCATCAACCTGATCCTTGCATATGCCGGAGCTCCGGTATGCGCAGAGAAAATGCATGCAGATTACATGAAGATATTTACATCCATGCGCGTGACGGATGATGTCAGTAATGGTATATCAACCTTTTATGCAGAGATACTCCGGATCAAGTCGATGGTTGAATATAAGAAGAATGAAATGCCGATGTTATGTCTGATCGATGAGATATTTAAAGGTACAAATTCGGCAGACCGTATTGTAGGAGCAACCCAGGTGATCCGAAAGCTGTCGGATGATCATTCCATGACACTTGTATCTACGCATGATTTTGAACTGTGTGAGCTGAAGAGTGAGAGCGGAGTGCCGGCAGCAAATTATCATTTTGAGGAGTACTATGAAGGTGATCAGTTAAAGTTTGATTATAAGAAGAAGGATGGCAGATGTACAACGACAAATGCGATGGCAATCCTTCATATGGCAGGACTTGATTAGTAAATACTGACAAAACGATTTTCAATTCATAGGATTTGTATTTTCAGCAATTATGCACAATGACGATTTGTAGAAATTACCAAAAACTGATTGAAGAGTAAAATGTTTTGTGATATAGTTATAAATATGAAGGAAATTTTATCGAAAGCATACAAAGAATAGACAAAAAAGGAGGAATAGAATATGCTACCAGCTAACATTGCATCAGACAATGATAATAATGTTCTATCCATAGCAGCATCCAATAACAAAGGATTACTGATCAGATTTTTGAACGAGCAGGTTGAGGACGGTTTTTATGCACTTGTTATTGATTATCTGAAAGACAGTAATTTTGATTTATCATCCATGATGGTTGATGATGAAGTAAAGGCTCAGTGTACAAAGTTATATGAGCTTGCTGAATTCGTTGATTTTAATATTAAGGCAACCGGACGTTATGAGATTGAAGAGTGGATAGAGCCATTATTCAAATTTATTTATGGTGATATTGATCCATCAGACATCGATGCACCTATCAGTGCAACTGGTATTTACAGATACAGCATCTGGTTGATCTATCTGTATCAGACAGAGAAGTTCCCGGAGGCTATGCGGCTGATCGGCGAGCGTATCGCACCATTACTTATCAATGTAAGTTATCAGATCTTAGAGGATGACGACAGACCAAAGAACTTTGATAAGGCAGTGATGGGATATCTGGATCTGATCAATGTTGTAATGGAGATGGGACTTCCACTTTCATCAGCAAAATCAGATGCATACATCAACAATCTGGAAGTTCTCTTTGACTATGTAGTGGAAGATCCACATGTTGGAAATGATTATAAGATTCAGTTCAGCATTGGTTTGTTTAATGCATATATTAATGACAAGAATTATGGAAAAGCATTTGAATTCTACGGATTAAATGCAGAATACATTCCAATTGACAATCTTGCGGTATATGAGAATTTCAAGGAGCTGATTCGTAACTGTAACAGTGCACAGAGTACAAGTGTACTGTCCAGAAGCGTTGTATCTGCTATCTCCAAGCAGGAGATTTACAACAAGAGGATCGATACTCTTCTTGCTGAGGTTTCAGGATTTATCAAGAAGGTATACAAATATATCGAGGATGAACCGGAGATGAAGAAGAATCTTCAGACACTTGGAACCGGTTCTCAGTTGAATGGCAAGACAAATATCTTTGAAGGTCTGTATGAATATAACCTTGTATTCTACGAATGTGGTATCAAGGCAATCGTAAATCAGGATATGTCAACACGTTCATGGGAAGAAAAGTATGAGATGCTTGAACTTCTCTATACAACATTAAATGTTGTATTTGACGGATACAATGTATATGAGATTTCAAATAAGATCGAGCATCAGTACATTGAATTAACATGGATCAATAATTATGTAAATGCAAATCCAAATCTTCTGAAGCAGTTCTTCAGTGTAAAGGAAAAGATCAAGGCATTTAAGGTTCGTAAGAATTCAATCCTTGAGAAGAGCAAGACCAACTATGAGATCAAGAAGATGATCGACGACAGACAGAAGCACCTGTTATTTATGGCTGCTGAAGATATGATCGTTAATGGACTTGGCGGTGGTAAGCTGCAGATCATCAGCTCAGGATATGATCTGAATACAGCAAAGAAGTATTTACAGGAAACTTATGCAAAGATTGTATTGCCTGCAAAGTACGGTCAGGAGACACAGACATCCGGTGGTGGTTTCTTCGGAAAGAACAAAAGCTCAGCGGCTGATGCAGACCTTGCAAGATTACTACGTGATGCATCTGTAGAAGAAATGTTGTGTAAGTCTGAGTGGTTATGGAATCAGCATAATGACAAGGGGCTTGAGAAGCCAACCGCAGAAGAAGCAACTTATGCTGTTGCATGTCTTGTAAAAGTAATCCACAGAATGCTTGACAAGAAGGGAACTTCAAAGGCTGCAAGTGCTCCAAATAAGAAGGTTATCATTACCAAGACCGGTAAGGTTATTGAGTTATCCGATGAATCCGGTCAGGCACCTGTAAAACAGCAGGAGTCCGGTGTGATTGAAGCAATCGATAACATCGTAGTTCTTCTGAAAGACAAGTCAGAAGAAAACGTAAAATATGTAAAGGCGTATATCGAAGATCTGTTAAATGCATTGATGAAGACAAAGTGGGACAAAGATACCATGCTGTCACAGTTTGATGCAGAAGAGCTTCGTGCAAAATCCTTCCAGGTAATCAAACGTCTGAACATGGATATGTTAGTATAATATTTATTATGCTACAAATTAATTGTGTAAATAAAAATGAGAGCTGATACTATTATTATGGAACAAGCCTGCCTGAGCGTCGGTACTTAGGTTGCGTATTTTGCAACCTTATGTACCGTTACGTCGAAGGTAGAGCGAAAGCGTCTTGTGTAATAATAAGTAGTATCAGCTCTCATTTTATATAGATACATATTTAGAAGGAAGCCTGCCTGATTTACCGTACAATCTGATGTTTTTTCAGGTAGGAATGCAAGATCCATTTTTCAGGGATCCGCTTCAGGACAATTTGGATCTCTTCTTTTTTATCAATTGGCATCACTAACAGTGACGTGATACCGGTGTTATTTGCGCCCCAGAGATCTGTAAACAACTGATCTCCGACAAAGAGAGTATTTGTAGTATCGGTGCCGAGAAGCTGCATGGCTTTCTGGTAACCGGCACGTTTGGGCTTTCCGGCTTTATAAATGTACTTTACATCCAAAGGCTTGTTGAATTCCGCAACTCTGGGCTCTTTGTTATTGGATACCAGACAGATACCAAATCCGATCTCTTTTAACTTCTGGATAAGTCTGATTGCTTCTTCTGTTGCCGGAGCATTATGGGGAACAAGGGTATTGTCGATGTCAAATAAGATGCCGCGATAGCCCTTTTTATAATATTCGGCAAAATCAATGACATAGGTTGATGTATAATATTCTGATGGATAAAATTTCTGAAACATGTTAAACTCCAATAGTATAAGATAGTGAAATTATAAATAGTGTAAAACGGATTTGTCAAGAAATATACAGGAAGTATATAAGAAACAGATAATGGTCAGATAAGAAATACGAGGTTAGACAGTATGCAGGAAATATATATGAGGAGAGCCATTGAATTGGCAAAAAAAGGAATCGGAGCGGTAAATCCGAATCCGCTGGTTGGAGCAGTGATCGTAAAGGATGGGCGGATTATTGGTGAGGGATATCACAGAAGATACGGAGAGCTTCATGCGGAGAGAGATGCATTTGCACATCTGACAGAGGACGCAGCGGGCGCGGAAATGTATGTGACGCTGGAGCCCTGCTGCCACTATGGCAAACAGCCTCCGTGCGTGAATGCGATCATCGAGCATAAGATCAGCAGAGTCTATGTCGGATCGGATGACCCGAATGCGCTTGTATCTGGAAAGGGATATCAGATACTACGGGATGCAGGGATTGAAGTTATCACACATGTATTAAAAGAAGAATGTGACAGCCTGAATCCGGTATTTTTCCATTATATTGTAAATAAGACACCATATGTCGTAATGAAATATGCAATGACTATGGATGGGAAGATTGCAACATACAGTGGAAAGAGTAAATGGATCACTGGCGAAGAAGCAAGAACCCATGTAATGGAGCAGAGAAATGCACTTACAGGTATCATGGTCGGAAGCGAGACCGTGATAAAAGATGATCCGTCACTTACCTGCAGGATAGAGGGAGGAAGAAATCCGGTTCGAATTATCTGCGACAGCAGCCTTCGGATTTCAATGGATTCCCAGATCGTTAGAACAGCATCGGAAGTACCGACGATTCTTGCAGCCATACAGTCAGAGGATCAGGCAGATAAGAAGCAGAAGCTGATCGGGGCAGGCGTTGAGATCATCGAGACGGAGAGTGTGGATGGTCATGTGGATCTGCAGGAACTGATGAAACAGCTCGGAGCAAGAAATATAGACGGAATTCTGCTTGAAGGTGGAGGCACTTTAAATGAAAGTGCATTAAAAGCAGGCATTGTAAAAGAGGTCGATGTCTATATAGCACCGAAGATTTTTGGTGGAAGTGCAGGCTATACGCCGGTCGGTGGTGTGGGAGTAGAATCACCGGCAGAAGCCTATCCGTTTGAGCTTGGTTCCATTCAGAGGTTTGGAGCAGATATTATGCTTCAGTATTTTCAGATAACAGCTTGACAAACATAACAAACTGTGCCAATATAACCATGTTGAAGTCTTCAGGGCGGGGCTCATTTCCCCACCGGCGGTATACATAGTAATCTATGTGAGCCCGCGAGCCGTAAGGCATGATTTGGTGAGAATCCAAAGCCGACAGTAAAGTCTGGATGAAAGAAGAATGCAGAGAGAATTTCAATAGCAAATTGAAATTAAAACATGAATACGGACATGATGGAATGTGTAGTTGAATGTTTTACAATATGCTGTTGAATGAAAAAATATTAAAGAAATCTGCAACAACATTTCATAACAAACAACCCGCCGGAGACATAGTTCTCTGGCTTTTTTTATGTTAAGTTATATAGGAACTTAACATGTTAAAAGAAGTAATTCAGCGAGTAAGTTGTTAATTAATTAGGTTGACAGTTTTTTTGTAGAGTCAATGGGGTGACGAAATGACTGTTTGCAAAAAAACGTCCCCGAAAAGGAGGCAGTCATGTTCACAGGCATTGTGGAAGAGACAGGCACGATAAAGAAGATAGAAAAAGGCACATCCTCCGGTCGCCTGACCATAGAGGCTGACAAGGTTCTGCAGGGAAGTAAGATCGGTGACAGCATAGCTGTCAATGGGGTATGCCTGACGATTACAGGAATGTCGGGGCATTTGTTTACGGCAGATGTGATGGCAGAGACGATAAGAAGAAGCAATCTGGGTACCTTAAGCTCCGGCAGCAAGGTGAATCTGGAGCGTGCGATGGCGGCAGATGGAAGATTTGGCGGACATATCGTATCCGGGCATATCGACGGAACCGGGGTGATCACAGATTACACCGGAGAAGAAAATGCGATCTGGGTGACAGTAACATGTGATAAAAAGCTGTTAAAGTATATCATCGAGAAGGGATCGATCACGATCGATGGAATCAGCCTGACGGTTGCTTATGTCGATGATCGCTGCTTTAAGGTTTCGATCATTCCGCATACGGCAGAGGAGACAACGCTGATCCGCAGGCAGACCGGAGCAGTGGTAAATCTGGAAAACGATGTGATCGGAAAATATGTAGATAAGCTGCTTCATTTTAAAGACAAAGAAGAACCGGATACAGGAAAAAAAGTAGATATGAATTTCCTGGCAGAGAATGGATTCTTATAAAATAAATATTCCTATGGAGGTAAAGACAGATGGAATTAAACAGCATAGAAGAAGTATTAGCAGATCTGGCAGCCGGTAAGGTTGTCGTTATGCTCGATAATGAAGACAGAGAGAACGAAGGAGATGTCATTTGCGCATCTGAATTCGCGACCACGGAGAATGTGAACTTTATGGCAAAATATGCCAGAGGCCTGATCTGTATGCCGATGGATGATTCTTATGTGGAGAAGTTAAATCTTCCGCAGATGTGCATCACAAATACAGATAATCATTGTACTGCATTTACAGTGTCGGTTGACCATGTAAGCACTACAACCGGAATCTCAGCGTATGAGCGTGGCATTACAGCCAGAAAGTTCGTAGAAGAAGATGCAAAGCCGGAGGATTTCCGCAGACCGGGTCATATGTTCCCATTACGTGCAGTTCCGGGCGGCGTGATCGAGAGAGGCGGACATACAGAGGCAACGGTCGATCTGTGCAGACTTGCAGGCTTGAAGCCATGTGGTCTGTGCTGTGAGATCATGAAGGATGACGGTACAATGGCAAGAAAGGACGATCTGCTTGCATTTGCTGAGAAGCACAACCTGAAGATCTCCACGATCGAAAAGCTGGTTCAGTACCGTAAGGAGCATGAAGTATTTGTAGAATGTGTAGCAAAGGCAAAGATGCCGACCAGATATGGTGAGTTCACGATCTATGGATATATCAATAAATTAAATGGTGAGCATCATGTAGCACTGGTAAAGGGCGATATCACCGATGGAGAGCCGGTATTATGCAGAGTTCATTCTGAATGTCTGACCGGAGATGCACTTGGTTCAGCCCGTTGTGACTGTGGCCAGCAGTATGATGCAGCGATGAAAATGATCGCAAAGGAAGGCAGAGGCGTGCTTCTGTACATGAGACAGGAAGGACGTGGAATCGGTCTGATCAATAAGATCAAAGCATATCAATTACAGGATCAGGGCTTAGATACCGTAGAGGCAAATCTGAAGCTTGGCTTCCCTGAGGATGCAAGAGATTATACGATCGGAACACAGATCTTGGTTGACCTTGGTGTCAGGAAGATGAGACTGCTTACGAACAATCCATTAAAGGTATATGGTTTGTCAGGATACAATCTTGAGATTGTGGAACGAGTACCGATCCAGATGCAGCCGGGCAAATTTGATGCATTTTATCTGAAGACAAAGAAAGAAAAGATGGGTCATATACTTGATCTGTAAAGCCATATGGACTGGGAATTATATGCATAATGATTTAGTGGTAACAGAGAATAAGCAATTGTAAATATTGAGATTGAATCAATAACAGGAGGATAATAAAATGAAGAAGATTGAAGGAATGATCGTAGCAAATGGTGCCAAGATCGGTATTGTAGCAGCAAGATTTAATGAATTTATCGTATCAAAACTGGTAAGCGGTGCAGAGGATGCATTATTACGTCACAGCGTAAATCCGGATGACATATCTGTTGCATGGGTTCCGGGAGCATTTGAGATTCCGGTTGTAGCCAAGAAGATGGCGATGTCAGGAAAATATGATGCAGTGATCTGCCTTGGAGCAGTTATCCGTGGAGCAACCAGTCATTATGATTATGTATGTAATGAAGTGTCCAAGGGAATCGCATCTGTTTCACTTGAATCCGGTATTCCTGTTATGTTCGGTGTTGTAACAACAGAGAATATTGAGCAGGCAATCGAGCGTGCCGGAACAAAGGCAGGTAACAAGGGTTACGATTGTGCAATGGGCGCACTTGAGATGATTGACCTGATGAAGCAGTTATAAAAATTGCATAGCATAAACGAAGGTTCAGGGTTTTATGATGCAAAGGTCATAGAACCCTGAATGTATTCATACTGCGTGGAGCGTTTTTGTTCTTATGCGATAATAAACGGAGGAAATAGACATGAATAAGACAAGAAAGATTCTCTTTTTTGATATCGACGGAACTCTGATCACGGATGATGGAAAACGGTATTTTCCGGACAGTGCAAAAGAAGCAATACAAAAGGCAAGAGAGAATGGACACCTGGCATTTATAAATACGGGAAGAGTATTCTGCAATGTGACAGAAGAGATCAGAAGCGCAGGCTTTGATGGCTTTGTCTGCGGCTGCGGAACGCATATTGTTTATAATGGAGAGACATTGTTTCATCATGATACACCATATGAGGTCTGTGCAGGTGTGATTCGGAAATGTCGGGAATATAAAATGGATGCCGTATACGAACATGCGGACAAGGTATTTACCAGCGCTGCTTTTTCCGATAATGAGCATTTAAAAGAACTAATCAGTTATTTTAAAGCGACCAGCACCTATATGGAGAATGATGATCCGGCAAACGATCAGATCTTTGATAAGTTTTGTGCATGGTATGATGCAGATACTCCGTATCTGGAAGCATTTAAGAAATATCTGAAAAAAGATTATATGTATATCCAGAGAGAGGGAAATTTTTGTGAGGTTGTGCCAAAGGGATATACGAAGGCAACCGGTATCCGGTATCTGCTTGATTATTTTGACCTGCCATTAGAAAATGCCTATGCATTTGGAGACGGAAGTAATGATGAACCTATGTTGGCATATGTGCCAAATAGTATTATAATGAAAAAAGGTCCGGAGTATCTGAGAAAGAAAGTCCGTCTTGTAACGGATGATGTCAGAGAAGACGGAATCTATAAAGCTATGAAAAAAATGGAGATTATTTAATGGACGAAGAATATTCAAAAGTAACGATGGTCGATCAGTTAGCTATCGCAGTATCCAGCCCGAAAAATTATAAGCATCTGACGAAGTTAAAAGCGAGCAAGACGGTAGGATTTATGATATTGATCGCTTTTATCCTGACCTTTATCGAGTTTGGAATCGGTGTCATTACCTTTATCATGCATGTGGGAGGGTTAAATAACCTGATCACGAATAAGGTTCCGCAGTTTGTGATCGAGGATGGTAAGCTTACGGCAGAATCAGAGATGTCACTGGATATTGGAAATGCAACGATATATATGAATACGGATTATGACAGAATTACACTTGATGATATCAAGACAAATGGCGTGTATATTGCATTTGGCAAAGAGAATGTAGTCATGGGAATGATAAACGGCGGACAGACGTATGAATATTCAACGATGGATCTCGATAAATTATTCTATGATGGGTTTAACAATGATCAGCTTGCATCCGCAGTGCCAGCGTTCTATGTGGCTATTGTCATTATGTACATTGCAATTATGTTCGGAAGTGTAATAAAGATGATCTTCCTTGCACTTGTATTTTCGATCGTTGCACGGACACTTGCGAAAGGTCTTCATACAGGGCTGTCCTATGGAAATGTATTCCGGGTATGTCTTTACGGACTGACTTTACCGATGCTGCTGACATCCGTGAATACCTGTCTGGACTTCCTGATTCCATCATCGATCATGTTTGTGATCACTCTGATCCTGGCATTTTCCATGATAAACAGAGGTATCGCAAGTCATGTGGGAACAACAGCACCACCGGAGGATTGGTTATAAAGGGCGATATAAAAGGAGGCTTTTATGGAGATCGAAAGAAAATATCTGATAAAAGAGATACCGTTTTCACTGGAAGCGTATCCATATAAGGAACTGGAGCAGGGGTATATCTCGACCAGCCCCGTCATCCGTATCCGAAAGGCAGATGAACAATATATTCTTACAGTAAAGTCAAGCGGATTACTGGAACGACAGGAATTCGAGCTTCCGATGAATGAGACGGATTATAAACGGTTGCTTGGTAAGGTTGATGGAAATCTGGTGACGAAACGTCGGTATATCATCCCGCTTACGGATACAGAGGGAACAACCGGCGATAAGGAAAAGGATGCAGGACTTAAGATTGAACTGGATGTCTTTGAGGGGCTGTATCAGGGGCTGATCTATGCAGAAGTCGAATTTGAGACAAAGGAAGATGCAGATAATTTCGCAGCACCGGATTGGTTTACCAGAGATGTATCTATGGATGGAGCGTATCATAACAGCGCATTAAGCAGTATGAATGAAGAACAGAGACTTGCATTTATGGCAAGAGTTTTCGGACATTAAGAATGGAGGAAGAAGCATGAAAGTCAGAATGTTATTTGAAACAGGATATGAAGAAGTAGAAGCATTGACCGTTGTAGATCTGTTAAGACGTGCAAAGGTTGACTGCCTTATGGTGGCAGCAGACGATCAGGATACGGTTACAGGTTCACATGGAATCACAGTAAAGATGGATGAGAAAATCAGTGAACTTGCAGATGATGCAGATATGATCGTACTTCCGGGTGGTATGCCCGGTGTGACGAATCTGATCGCAAATGAGAAGGTAAAGAATCTTGTATGCGGACAGTATGAAGCAGGAAGATATGTTGCAGCAATCTGTGCAGCACCTACTGCTTTTGGAGCATTTGGTATCTTAAAGGATAAGAAGGCTACCTGCTATCCGGGAATGGAGGCGGGACTTCATTGTGCGGAAGTATTATATGACAGTGTAGTAACAGACGGTAAGGTAATTACAAGCCGAGGTATGGGAACAGCTATTGATTTTGGTCTGAAGCTGGTTGAGATCCTGACAGATCAGGATACATCAGAGAAGCTGGCAGCAGCTATTGTTTACAAATAAGAATTATGGAATTTAAAGTTTCGGTCAGGCATATGGTAGAATTTATATACAGATGCGGCGATATTACAAGCAGCAGTAATGGGACTCTGTCAAAGGAAGCGATGAATGCAGGAAGTAAGATGCATCGGAAGCTTCAGAAAATGGCAGGGTCTTATTATGATGCAGAAGTTCCTTTAAAGATCACGATGAAGAAAGGGATTCATGATCTGGATGTTACGGTAGAGGGCAGAGCAGATGGGATCATAGATCTGAGAGGTGAAAAGAACCGAAGCAGGAAGAAGAAGGAAATTGAGCGGCAGGTGATCCGGGTAGAGGATAGATATTGGAACCGGCTGCTGCTCAAAAAAACGGAGAGTCTGGATCTGGAAGTCGGTGAAGACTTCATGGAACAAAATTCTGCCGGAACGATTGGTCAGATGCAGGAAATGAATGAGCCTGCGGATGTTACGATCGACGAGATCAAAGGTGTATACAGAAAACTTGCTGATATCGAAGTGCCGGAAACAGTTCATGTAGCACAGGCAATGTGCTATGCCTATATTTATGCAAAAGAGCAGTCTTTGGATCGGATCAATGTACAGATCACATATGTGAATCTGGAAAGTGAAGAAGTAAAACAATTTTTTTATGTGTTTTCTTGTTCATTTCTTGAGAAATGGTTTCATAATACAGTGGATGAGATGATGAAATGGGTTGATCATGCTATATCACATGCAAGAAGCAGAGATGCGTCAATTACAGAACTGGAATTTCCATATGAATATCGGAAAGGACAAAAGCAGATGGCTGCCTGTGTGTATAAGGCGATTGAAGGGGAGCGCAGATTGTTTGTGCAGGCTCCAACCGGAATCGGGAAAACGATGGCAGCGATGTTTCCTTCCGTTAAGGCATTTGCAACCGGGCTGGTATCGAAAATCTTTTATCTGACCGCAAAGACGATCGCCGGAACCGTGCCGGATCAGGCACTTACATTGCTACGGGAACGTGGAGTAAAGTTTTCTTCCGTTATGTTGACTGCCAAAGAGAAGATATGTCTGAATGAGACGATGGAATGTGATGCAGAGCACTGCCCTTATGCGAAAGGACATTTTGACCGGGTTAATGATGCATTATTTGAATTGATCACTCAGGAGGAAAAAATGGATCGGGAGATCATCCGGGCTTATGCGGAAAGGTATCAGGTCTGTCCTTTTGAGCTGGGACTGGATGCAAGCCTGTTTGCAGATGCTATTATTGGAGATTATAACTATGTGTTTGATCCGAGAGTGAATCTGAAGCGGTTCTTTTCACAGACAGCATATGATACAGGACGGTATGTATTTCTGGTAGATGAAGCACACAATCTGGTGGACCGGGCATCGTCCATGTACAGTGCCACGCTGTATAAAGAAGATTTCCTTGCTGTAAAGAGGCTGGTAATGCCGTACAGCAAAAAAATGGCACGGAGTCTGGAATCCTGCAACCGGGAGCTTCTGGAATTGAAGAAAAAATGTCCGGAGCATGGATATCAGATCTTAAATGATATCGGGGTTCTATATCTGAAGCTGCTGCATCTTCATACGACGATGGAGGCTTTTTTAGAAGATTACAAACAGATCCCGGAACGTAAGGAGATACTGGAGTTTTATTTTGCACTTACGACATTTTTAAATATTGCGGATCTGATCGATGACAGCTATGTGATCTATGATGAGCTTAAGTCGGATGGCAGATTTATGGTTCGGTTATATTGCGTCCATCCGGCGAATAATCTGAAGCTTTGTCTGGATAAGGGTGTATCGACTGTTTTCTTTTCGGCAACGATCCTGCCGGTAAAATATTATATGGAGATGCTGTCCGATACGGTGACCGATCAGGCTATCTATATTCCTTCTCCGTTTGATCCGGAGAAACGACAGATCATGGTTGGTGTGGATGTATCTACGAAATATACCAGACGGTCTGTAAAGGAGTATAAGCGCGTGGCTGAATATATCAGGCAGTTGTTTAACGCACATTCCGGAAATTATATGGTGTTTCTGCCATCCTATAAAATGCTTCAGGAGGTCTATGAGCAAATGATAGAGGGTGATTGTTCTGGCATGGAGCTGCTCTGTCAGGAACAGAACATGAAGGAGGCAGACCGGGAAGCATTTTTGGATCATTTTTCAGCGAAAAGAAATGTGGTTGCCTTTTGTATCATGGGCGGGATCTTCTCTGAGGGGATTGATCTGACCGGAGAACGGCTGATCGGATCGGTTGTAGTAGGTCCGGGACTTCCGCAGGTGTGCAATGAGAGAAAGATCATGATGGACTATTTTAATGCCAGAAAGAGTATGGAGGCATATGCTGGCTCATCGGTTGATGGTTTTAAATATGCATACCTGTATCCGGGCATTAATAAAGTATTTCAGTCAGCCGGACGCGTGATCCGGACAGAAGCGGATGCCGGAGTGATCCTGTTGCTAGATGAACGATTTGGAACCGGGGAATATAATTCGTTATTTCCGGTGGAGTGGCAGGATGCGGTCTTTGGAAATTTTGATCAGATTTCGCAGAGCATAGAACAGTTCTGGTCGAATCTTAATCTTTCCTGAAAACGGGAATATAAATACAAGAATACTGGAAATTCGCATATACATGTGATAGAATGGACGCAGGCATTTTTTACAGCCTGCATGCAGTGCATGCTTTTATATAAAATTATGAAACTGTTCTGGAAAGGCAGATAGGGGAAAAATGGAAAATATTACAGTAAAAGATATTGTGAAAGCAACAGGAGGTTTCCTGCTTTGCGGCGATGAAGATACACCGATCACAGGCCTGTGTATTGATTCCAGAAAAGCACAGCCGGGAGATTTGTTTATTCCTCTGTTGGGTAATAAAGTTGATGGACATCGTTTTATTGAATCCGCTATGGAGAAAGCGTCTGCAACTCTGACATCGGAGCATGATAATGTTGTTATTTCAGAGAAGCCGTTTATCCGTGTTGATGACACGATGAAAGCACTTCAGGCAATTGGAATGGATATCCGTGACCGGTATGATATTCCGTATATCGGAGTGACAGGAAGTGTAGGAAAGACAACGACCAGAGAGATGATCGCAGCGGCTGTCAGCACAGCAAAACGCTGTTTTCAGACAAATGGAAATGAAAATTCACAGATTGGTGTACCGATGACACTTTCCAGAATGACAGATGGATATGATGCAGCGGTGATCGAGATGGGGATCAGTGAACCTGGTCAGATGGAGATATTGTCTGAGATTGTAAAGCCATCGATCTGTGTGGTGACGATTATCGGTGTTGCACATATTGAATTTATGAAAACCCAGGAGAATATCAGAAAAGAGAAGCTGTCTATTATCAATCATATGAATAAGGACGGCCTGTTGCTGTTAAATGGAGATGATCCATTACTGCGTGAGATAAAAGCGGATATGCCATGTCGGACACTTACTTTTGGTATAGATGAAATTTGTGATTTTCAGGGATCCAATGTAAAATGTGGAGAGCAGGGCATGGAATTTGATTGTACTCATAATGGTGAGACCGTTCATGTTACCATGGATATCCTCGGAAAACATAACGTGAGAAATGCACTGGCAGGTATTGCAGTTGCATATCAGATGGGAATTCCGATAACAATTTCAGCAAAAGCCTTTGAACATTTTGAAGGACAGAGACAGAGACTTATCCATATGGAGAATCGATACACGATCCTCGATGATACCTATAATGCAAGCCCGGATTCCATGAAGGCAAGCATTGATGTGCTTTGTGATATGGACTGCGAGGGAAAAAAGATCGCAGTACTGGGAGATATGTTTGAGCTGGGAGCTGACAGTGCCAGCTATCACTATCAGATCGGAGAATACCTGCGGGACAAGAAGATCGATGAGGTTGTGGTAGTCGGAAAGGAAGCTTTGGAGATTAAAAAGGCACTGGATGTCTGCGACACAAAGTATGCAAAAACATTTTCATTTATGGATAATGAAGAAGTGGCACTTTATCTGATGGCTATTATGAGACCGGAGGATGTTGTTTTGATCAAGGGATCACACGGCATGAAAATGGACGAAATTGTCAAAATTCTTACGAATTAATTATACAAATTATACAAAACAACCATATAAACTACCAAATTTCATAAAATTTGGTAGTTTTGTTTGTCTAAAATGACTTTGATTTTCATAAAAAAAAACACTCTGTGGTACAAAACGGAGAAAAAACAGTACTTGTATTGAAAAAAAAAGGAAAATGGAGTAATATCAATCCTAGCTTGAATAAAGAATACATACATGAATTGTTACATAAGTAAAGTGATAGAAATTAGTTTTAAAACGGAGGGTGTTAATCATGGCTACTAAGAAGACTGAAGATGCAAAAAAGGTTGTTGCAAAAAAGGCAACAGTAGAAAGCGTTGTTGCTAAAGCTGAAGCTGTAAAGAAAGCTGAAGCTGCTAAAGAAGTAAAAGCAGCAGTAAAGGCAGAAGTAAAAGAAGAGAAAAAGCCAGCAGCTAAGACTGTAGCAGCTAAAACTGAACCAGCAAAGACAGAAGTTAAGGCTGAAGCAAAGAAGCCAGCAGCTAAAAAGCCGGCAGCAAAGAAGCCAGCAGTAGCTAAGACAACAGAGACAGTTTTTGTTGAATATAACAATGGACAGATCAATGTTTCTGACATTGTAGCAAAAGCAAAAGAAGCACTTGGCAATAAGGCAGTTAAGGAATTGAACGTATATTACCAGCCAGAAACAGGTATGGTATACTATACAGCTGATGGAGAATCAGGTTCTTACAGTCTTTAATCTATAAATAGTTGGAAGGGCAGCGTTCTTAACATAAGGATGCTGCTTTTTCTGTATAATTAGAAAGGAAGAAGTGAAATATGAAGATTGGTTTTATTGGCTGTGGCAATATGGCAACATCGATCATAAAGGGAATTATCAGAAAGCAGATCATAGATGCAGAGAATATCATAGCATCTGCAAAGACGAAAGCGACACTTGACAGAGTTCAGAAAGAGCTTGGAGTAAAGGTATCAACCGATAATCTGGAGGTAACAGAAAACAGTGATATTCTGGTTCTGGCGGTAAAACCACAGTATTATCCGGAGGTGATCGCTCAGATAAAGGACGTAGTCCGTAAAGAGCAGATTGTGATCAGTATAGCACCAGGAAAAACATTAGACTGGTTACAGGAACAGTTTGGAGGATCTGTGAGGCTTGTCCGGACAATGCCAAATACACCGGCACTGGTTGGTGAGGGTATGACAGGAGCATGTCGGAATGAATATGTTACCGATGAAGATTATGCAACAGTTCTTCAGATTCTTGGAAGCTTTGGTGAAGTAGAGACAATACCGGAAAATCTGATGGATGTATGTGTATCGGTCAGCGGAAGTTCTCCGGCATATATTTATATATTGATCGAAGCTATGGCAGATGGAGCAGTGGCAGATGGTATGCCAAGAGCACAGGCATATAAATTTGCAGCACAGTCCGTGCTTGGAAGTGCAAAGATGGTACTTGAAACGGGAAAACATCCGGGTGAATTAAAGGATCAGGTCTGCTCACCTGGCGGAACAACGATAGAAGCTGTTCGCGTTTTAGAAGAAAAAGGCTTCCGTTCCTCCGTGATCGAAGCAATGAAAGCCTGTGTCCGCAAAGCTCGCGGAATATAACAGCCGCTATAAAAGCCTGTGCTTGTGGTAGCTATAACTTTATTTCGCAGAACACTTGCATTTGATTCTTACGTAGCTGTTATACAAATAAATCCGCTGTGCTATATTACACTGTTATGAAGCAAACCTTGTCCGAGGCCGGTACTTAAGCTACGTCTTTTGCAGCTTTATGTACCGCTGCTCGAGGACTAGAACGAAAGTGTTTTGCGTAATAACAGGTGTGGTATAGCACAGCGGATTTATTTGTATGACAGGTAGATGTTATAAGGCGGTGTCACCGTGTTCGCCGGTACGGATACGGATGACATCGGCAACATCATAGACGAAGATCTTGCCGTCGCCGACTTTTCCGGTTGATATCTTTTCACATACCTTAAAGATGATGTTATCGGCAACATCATCCTTGACGATGGTTTCAATCTTGATCTTCGGAATCAGGTTGACCACATATTCACTTCCACGGTATGTTGTTTTATAACCCTTCTGATTACCATATCCCATAATATTTGATACAGTAGCACCGGTGGATCCGCATTCGTCCAGAATGGCTTTTACATCATCCAGTTTTTCAGAACGGACAATAATTGATAATTTCTTCATGTATAACCCTCCATTCACATATACAACTAAAAATATGATACCATATTCTCGGTTTCATTTCTACAAGTGGAACAGAATGGGAGATTTTGTATATTATCTGAAGAAAAAACAGGAAAACAGGGAGAAATGAGAGTAGCTGTACTTAATTTAATTAATCGAGGGTGGTAATAAGAAAATTATTTAGAAAAATTTAACCGTTTTACCAGAAATAATACTGTTTTCATATGGGTGGAATCTGTGGTATCATGTAGCAGAGTTATATCATTTAATATAGATAGCTGTTTTAGACAGGAAACAAAAGTATGGAGGATGAAGATGTCTGATTATAGAAATGATGATGAAAATAAAGAACTGACCAGTCAGACGGTGACTGATGATCATAAAACAGAAGACAAGCGTGAGGACGAATACGAGAAATATTGTTATCTCTGCAGAAGACCGGAAAGTGTTGTCGGAAAGCTGATCGATATGCCGGGCAATATACATATCTGTGCAGACTGTATGCAGAAGACCTTTGATAATCTGAATCAGGGCGGATTTGGCGGAATGCAGTTTCTGGATCTCTCCAATCTTTCCAATATGGGAAATATTGACATGAGCAGACTGATGGGAATGAATGATATACCGGATAAACAGAAGGTGAAGAAGAAAGCGGCAAAGCCGAAGAAAAAAGAACAGGAAATGACACTTGCAACGATCCCTGCACCACATAAGATCAAAGCAATGTTAGATGAATATGTGATCGGTCAGGAATATGCCAAGAAGGTAATGTCTGTTGCAGTATACAACCATTATAAGCGTGTGCTGACAGACTCCATGGATGATATCGAGATCGAGAAATCCAATATGCTGATGGTAGGACCGACAGGCTGTGGTAAGACTTATATTGTAAAAACGATCGCAAAGCTGTTGAATGTACCGCTTGCGATCGCAGATGCTACCACACTTACGGAAGCAGGTTATATCGGTGATGACGTAGAAAGTGTATTGTCAAAACTTCTGGCAGCCGCAGATAATGATGTCGAAAAGGCAGAAAAGGGAATCGTATTTATCGATGAGATTGATAAGATCGCAAAGAAGCAGAACAGCAACAGCCGTGATGTGAGTGGAGAATCTGTTCAGCAGGGATTGTTAAAGCTTTTGGAGGGGGCAGATATTGAGGTTCCGGTTGGTTCCGGAAGCAAGAATGCAATGGTGCCTATGACAACGGTCAATACAAAGAATATTTTATTTATCTGTGGCGGTGCGTTCCCGGCGATAGAAGATATTATTAAAGCAAGATTGAATAAACAGTCCTCGATCGGTTTCCGTGCAGATCTGAAGGACAAATACGACAAGGATCCGAACATCTTAAAGAAGGTGACCAACGAGGATCTCAGAGAGTTCGGCATGATACCGGAGTTTTTGGGAAGACTGCCTGTTTTATTCACATTGGATGCTTTAGATAAGGAGATGTATATCAAGATCTTAAAGGAACCGAAGAACGCAATTCTAAAACAGTATAAGAAGTTGCTGGCATTGGATGAGGTAGATCTTCAGTTTGATGATTCTGCATATGAAGCGATCGCAGAAAAAGCGCTTGAAAAGAATACAGGAGCAAGAGCGCTTCGGGCGATCATTGAGGAATTCATGCTGGATATCATGTATCAGATTCCTAGAGATGACAGCATTGGCAGGGTGATCATAACCGGAGATTATGTAAATGAAAAGGGCAATCCGATCATCGAGCTTCGTGGTGTAGAGCCGATGCAGATCGAGGCCTGTGCGACAAAACAATCATAATAATTGATACAATAAGAGAAAATACTGTAATTAATAAGGCTTAAAGATTGTATACAGAAAATATACGGTCTTTAAGCCTTTATTATATGGATCATAATTTTCAGATCATGAAATCATATGGCGGAGCGAAGACGGAAAAATACCGGAGCTTTTGAATTATTGTATTGCGTCGGCATCAGTATGTAAATGGTTATCTCTGGGTAAAATAAAAGGAAAATACAGATGTATTGCAGGAGGGCGGTCTGGGAATCTTCCGATGATACCGCAGCCTTGTATCAAGGTAGTCCTTGATGGTCTGGGAATCCTGTGATACTATGAAAAAAAGCGAAAAGGAGCAGGGTATGTTAAAAAAGAGATTATTACGAACCTGTAAAAATGTAATGGCTGCGGCTATCTGCATTTCTCTTGCGGTTGGATTATCTGCCTGTGGGGAGACGCAGGGAGAGCGCAGACATCTGAATGACAAAAACGATACAACTGAAAATACAGAGAGGGCGCAGGAGTCTTTCTCCGAGGATGCGCTGAAGGAGCAGCAGGAATTTGAACAGTATCTGGATGATTATTTTAAGGATGTTGTTACGGACGACACGTTGACGTATAATTATACGATCAGGGATGGTGCGGATTACGGTCTGGAAGAACCGGAGGTCACACTGGGAGACCCGGGAATGACAGCAGAGGAGATCGGACAGGATAAGGAAGAGTTTGAAGGCTGGGTAAAGAAGCTGGATGCTATTGACCGTTCCTGCCTGACAGAGGATCAGAAGCTGACCTATGATGTGCTGGATGAGTATTTTGAAGTGTCTGCGGGAATTTTTGATAATGTATATCTGTATGAGCCGTTTTCCCCGATGCGTGGACTTCAGGCCAATATTGCAACGAATTTCACAGATTACCGATTTGATGATAAGGGAGATGTGGAACGTTATATTGAACTGCTTGGTCAGATCCCGGATTATTTTGCAGAGTATCTGGATTTTGAACAGGAAAAGTCAGAAAAAGGTTATTTTATGAGTGATGCAGTCTGCGATAAAGTCATCAGTCAGTGCAAGGATTTTGTTGCAGATAAAGAAAATCATTTTATGGTAACAACATTTAATGATAATATTGACGCACTTGATTTTCTGACGGATGAGGAAAAGGCAGAATACAAGGAGGCTAATAAGCAGGCAGTTGTGAATTCCCTGCTTCCGGCATTTGAGAATGTTGCAGCGGTGCTTTCCGGTCTGAAGGGAACCGGAACCAATGATGGTGGTATCTGCAACTATGATGGTGGCAAGGAATATTATGAATATCTGCTGAAAAATTTTGCAGGAACAGCCAAGTCGCCGGAAGAGGTAATCGATATGCTGGATACAGAGCTTCAAAAACTCATGGTATCGTTATATCAGTATTATTTGGGAAATCAGGCGGCATATGAATATTTTGCTGCCAATTATGATTCAATATTTGCGGAAACCGATCAGATGACAGCTTCGGAAATGGTCGATAAAATGATGGAAACGGCATCAGAGCATTATCCGGATGCAGGAACGATAAACTATAAGGCAGAGGTGCTGGATAAGAACCTCGAAACGATCATGGATGATGTACTGGCTTATTATATGGCGCCGGCAATCGATGATCCGGATAATAATCTGATCCGGGTGAATGGTCTGCATACGGATGGCATGTGGACGACACTGGCACATGAGGGATATCCGGGTCATATGCTGCAAAATGCTTATTATATGTCAACGGATCCGGAGCCGGTCCGGACTTTGATGAACTTCTTAGGATATAAAGAAGGATGGGCGATGTATGCATGTTATGATTCTTTATATTACTATGAGTATGAGGAACCGGAATATGGAGACACCATTGCAGCCCTTTATCAGTTGAATGATGAGATGAGTTATCTTATGATGGGAAGAGTGGATCTGGGAATCAATTATGAGGGATGGACGTTGCAGGATACAGCCGATTATCTGACAAAGAATGGAATGGATGGCAGTGCTGCACAGGAGCTGTACACGACAATGGTCGGAGATCCGGCAGTATATCAGAGTTATTCGACCGGATATTATGAAATGAAAGAACTGCGGGATTATGCAGAAGAGAAAATGGGAGATGACTTTGACCTGAAAACATTTAACACGATTATTCTGGAAACAGGTCCATGTCAGTTTGATATACTGAAGGAACAAGTGGATAAGAAGCTGCAGGGACCGATCATATAACAGGTGCAAAAAAAGGTATAGAAAGGAATCAGACGGAATAGACTGTATACGAAAAGCATAAGAACAGGAACCGATATGGAATGTGAAAATGTAGCGTACAGGGAAGATTATGCAGACTATCTGATTGAATACAACGAAGAGCGGGAAGCTGTTTTGGATATTTACAGAGAAAACGGCTGCCTGCTCTTTATTGATGAGCGGTTTGCTGTTTTATACAGGGAGAAGCCGGAGGATTATATGCAGATCTTTTCCAGACTGGAATATACACTTTTCCCCAAATTGTATGGGCTGATGGATACCAGTAGTGTAGAAGCAGTCGGAGCTGTGAATATACAGCAGGAATCGATCCTTGGACTTACCGGAAAGGGAATTCTGATCGGAATTATTGATACCGGGATTGATATTCGGAATGATCTGTTTCTGGATGCTGCCGGAAATACAAGAATTATTGCAGCATGGGATCAGTCCGTGCCGGGACCGTCAGATCAGGAAGAAAATCCCGGATATGGAACGGTATATCAGCAGGAGGATATTAATGAAGCCATACGAAATGAAGCGGATATCCTGACAGATGCAAATGGACATGGAACCTTTCTTGCAGGGATTGCAGCAGGAAAACGGACAGCTGATTTCACAGGAGTGGCGCCGGAAGCAGAATATGTGATTGTAAAATTAAAGCAGGCAAAGAACAATCTGCGGGGACTATATGGTGTGCCGGAGGACGTAGAAGCATATCAGGAAAATGATATTATGATGGGGGTAGCATTTCTGCGGAGACAGGCAAGCAGACTTCGGAAAAATATATCGATCCTGATTGGAGTTGGTTCGAACAGTGGGAGCCATACTGGTTCTTCTGCATTAGAAGCACTGCTTTCAAATGTTGGTATCATGACCGGAGTCGCTGTGTCCGTTCCGGCAGGAAATGAGGGAATTGCAGGGCATCATTTCAGAGGCAGGATCGAAGGGGGAAGCACTTATACGGAAATGGAGATTAATGTTACGGGAAATAACAGCTTTACACTTGAAATCTGGGGAGCGGTTCCCAATACATATTCTGTGGCATTTGAGATTCCGGGTGGGGAGTTTGTAAGTCAGATTACTCCCCGCTTTGATAAAAGTGAAGTCATACGTCCGGTTTTTGGTGGTGGGATCATATATATCGATTATTTTCTTGTGGAGGATCAGTCGGGAGAAGAACTGATCATGATGCGCTTTTTTGATCCGCCAAATGGTCTGTGGCGGATCCGGGTATATGGAAGCGGTGATACCGAGAAGACCTTTCATGCATGGCTGCCGATCACGGCATTTCTTTCCCCGGATACCCGGTTTATAAGACCAACGCCTGAAACAACGCTTGTGAATCCGGCTACAGGAGTAGTTCCGATGGGAGTGGGGGCATATGATCATTATTCGGATACACTGTTTCTGGATGGAAGCAGGGGATATACGGCGGCAGATGATATCAAGCCGGATTTTGTTGCTCCGGGTGTTGATGTATATGGTCCGGGCAGAGCAGGAACATTTGTCAGGAAAACGGGTACTTCTGTTGCAGCAGCGCATTGTGCCGGGTGTGCGGCATTAATCCTGCAATGGGCAAGAGACCGGGATCTGGCACGGTTTGTAAATGGAAATCAGATCCGTAATTATTTTATTCGGGGAGCAGTTCGTCCGGGAACGGCAGGAAGTCCGTTTTCATATGTCATGAACGATACAGAGGGATATCTGTTTGCAAGGGAATATCCGAACCCGGAGTGGGGCTATGGAATCCTGAATGTGTATAATACCTTTGATTCGCTCCGGACCTGACACTGTAAATGTAACAAAAATGTAAAAGATTTATAATTTTTCGTAAAATGATTTTACAGATTTTGTGCGGTGTATTATACTATAAGACGTGTTTGTAACCAACAGGTAAAGGGCATGTATAAAATGTGCCAGAATGGATAATAATAGTCGGAGGTACATATGGATAAAAAGATTCATACGGATAACTCAGAAATATTTGAAACAGAAGATATAGATGAAGTAAGTGAGATCACAGAGACAGAAGATATAGATGAAACCGAGCCGGAAGAGACAGATCAGACAGATGTTCCGGAAACGGATGAAGTTCCTGCAAAGAAACGGTTCTGGAGGAAGGATAATATACTGAAGATCATAGTTGCAGTGCTTGCTGTACTTATCATATGTGAATATACCTTCTTTGGTGTGTTCTTTCAGACAAATAAAGCAAAATATGAAAAGGCAAAGCAGGAGACGCAACAGGAAGAGAGTTCTACTGAGGAGAAGAAAGTAAATATTGTTACAGAAGAGCCTTTGCCAACTACAAATATTAATGACGATTCCGAGAATGAAGAAGAAATAGAAGTAACATCGGAATATAATACTTATGATTCACACACATCTTACTCTACGGAAGCCTCTACGACGTATGAGGCAACAACGGCAGCGGGAATCGAAGATGAACTTCCGGTTGTAACGACCGAGGAACAGAAGCCGATTGTAACTGAAGAGCCGTCAACGGAAGAAAAGACGACAGAAGAGAAGACAACCGAGGAGGAGACAACCGAAGAGAAGACGACTGAGGAAAAGACGACGGAAGAACGCACGACCGAGGAAAAGACAACCGAAGAAAAGACAACGGAAGAAAAGACGACAGAAGAGCGTACAACGGAAGAGAAAACGACGGAGGCTACGACAGAAGCGACAACGGAGCCATCCACAAAAGCAGATCAACCGATCGACCTTCCATTTATTCCGGCAGAATAAGAATATAAATAAAAAGCAGTCCAGTCTGGATGGTGAAGAACAGATCACCGGAGACTGAACTGCTTTTTTAATTGGTATGCTGTTCCAGATATTCCTCTAAACAAAGATGCTTCTGGTACATTTCTGTAGCAGCTTCAACACCAACATAGCGGTAATGCCAGGGTTCATAAGAGATTTCTGTTATATCGGATTTATCTGCCGGATAACGGAGGATGAAGCCGTATTTATAACAGTTTGCCATCAGCCATTGCTGGGTGGCGGTATCTTCCTGGGAGGAATCCAGCTCCTGGTTGCCAATGGAACAGATATCAACGGTAAGGCCGAGCTGGTGTTCGCTGGTACCGGGATAGGCAACCCAGGTAGCAGCAAGGGCTGTAGCATCATCTTCGCTGTAACCCTGCTCCAGATAAGAATTCTTTTTATTTGTATAGAGCCGTTCCTGTGTTTCATTTGTACGGTAGGAAGAGCAGATCAGAGGGTCAAGACCTTCGGCTCTTGCATCGTCCATCATTTTTTGAAGCCCGTCATAAGCACGGCGGTCAATCGACTGATTGTTTCGCAGTTCGACCAGATCAACGGTCCAGTCGGCTGGCAGGGTATGAGACATATTGACCAGTGTCAGCAGCCCGTTGTTTTTTGCTTCTGTTGCGGAGGCAAGCGTTTGTAAAACGGATGCAGTATCAAAGGAAGAATAGCTGCCGGAGGATGCTTTGGTTTTCTCGGTGGAATCTTCGGAGACAGAAACCTGTTCTGTTGTGATGGGTCTGGAGTCTGACTGGGAGACCTGTTCCTGAAGTTTCATTTTTTTCGCCTTTCCTGCAAGGATCACAAGTATCAGTAACAGTATATAGATGATCCCCAGAATTATGACCTTCTTTTTCTTAATTACAGTTCCAAATATATGCAACATGATGTTTGCTCCTTTGTCTTTTGTTTATGTACAGAAGGATACGCCACAGAAGCATACAAAAATTCTCAAAAAAGCATCGTTTTTGCATATTTATCATCTTTCTTTTTTATTTTGCAATGGTATAATGGGGAAGATACATTAGAAAATGATGAGGAATAACTGTGAAGAAAATAGAACATTTAATTACGGTAGTCTATCCGGGCTCCATTGCAGAAGAGATGGAAATAGAACCGGGTGATTATCTGCTTGCAATCAACGATAAAGAAATAAAAGATGTATTTGATTATCGTTATATGATCAAAGATGAATATATAGAGGTGTTGATCCGTAAATCATATGGAGAAGAATGGCTGCTTGAGATCGAGAAGGATTATGATGATGATCTTGGGATGGAATTTGAAAACGGTCTTATGAGCGATTATCGTTCCTGTACCAATAAATGCATGTTCTGTTTTATTGATCAGATGCCGCCGGGGATGAGAGAGACACTTTATTTTAAGGATGATGATTCCCGGTTGTCTTTTTTGCAGGGCAATTATATCACGCTTACAAATATGACAGATGAGGATGTGGATCGTATCATCAAGATGCAGCTTGCACCGATCAATATATCGGTTCAGACGACCAATCCGGAGCTTCGCTGCAAGATGTTGCATAATCGTTTTGCAGGTGACCGGCTGAAATATCTGGATCGTCTTTTTGAAGGGCATGTAGAGATGAATGGGCAGATCGTTCTCTGCAAGCGTGTAAATGACGGGGCAGAGTTGGAACGGAGTATCCGGGATCTTGGAAAGTATCTGCCATTTATGCGGAGTGTATCCGTTGTTCCTGCCGGACTTACGAAATTCCGAAAAGGTTTGTACCCATTAGAATTATTTACGAAGGAAGAAGCGGGACAGGTTATCGATCTGATCGAGAGTTATCAGAAAAAATTCTATGAAAGGTATTCGCTTCATTTTATTCATGCAAGTGATGAGTGGTATATAACGGCCGGACGGGAATTTCCGGAAGCAGAACGCTATGATGGTTATATCCAGCTTGAAAATGGCGTTGGAATGATGCGTTTGTTTTTAGAGGAATTTGATGAAGCCTATCAGGAGCTGCTGGCTTCACCGGAATATCAGGAACAGAAAGGAACATTCCGCCGTACGATCTGTATGGCAACCGGAAAACTGACATATAGTACGGTTGTAGACTTTGCAGCAAGGCTGATGCAGGCATATCCAGGACTTACGATCCGTGTATATTGCATCCGGAATGACTTTTTTGGAGAAACAATTACAGTATCCGGACTGATCACAGGCATTGATCTGACGACCCAGTTAAAAGAGCGGCAGGCAGCAGGAGATGATCTGGGAGAAGCGCTGCTCATTCCATCGAATATGCTGCGAATGGGAGAACAGGTATTTTTAGATGATATGACAGTTGCACAGGTAGAGAAGCAGTTGGGCTTAAAGGTGGTACCAATCGAATCCGGAGGTGCAGATTTTATACAGGCAGTCATCGATCCTTCCTATTCGATGGATCGAAACAATGAAACCGTTGGATATATTCAGGCATTTGATGATACAGAAGAGTAAAAAAGATGCTCTTTTTGGGTAATTGTAATTTCATTCTATAGTGGTACAATGTGAGCAAAAATTTTGGTACAGAAATATCAGAGAAAATGAATGGAGGATACGTATGAAACAGTTAATGCTCAAACCAACGATTTATAAGTATGACACATGTAAGGAATTTGCTGATGAATTCCATATCGAAAAAGGTGATCTGGTAATTACAAATGAATATATCTATGAACCGTTTTTTGGAAAGATGGATCTGGAATGTGATGTTATCTTTCAGGAAAAATATGGTGCAGGTGAGCCTTCAGATGATATGGCGGAGGCAATTTATAAGGATATAAAGGGTGAACATAAAAGAATTATAGCAATCGGTGGAGGAACGGTAATTGATATTTCAAAGCTGTTTGCATTAAAGTATGTATCCCCGATTCTTGATCTGTATGATGGCAAGCTTCCGATAGAAAAAGATAAAGAACTGGTACTGGTCCCAACTACCTGTGGAACCGGTTCAGAGGTAACAAATATAGCGATCCTTGCATTAAACAGCAGGGGAACGAAAAAGGGACTGGCAGTTGATGAGATGTATGGAGATTCTGCGGTCCTGATACCGGAGCTGTTAAAGGGCCTTCCGTTCCGCTTCTTTGCAACCAGTTCGATCGATGCACTTGTCCATGCTGTAGAGTCCAGTTTGTCTCCGAAAGGAAATGAATATACACGTATGTTTGGCTATAAGGCGATCGATATGATCCTTCATGGATATATGGAGATCCGTGAGAAAGGACCGGAGGCAAGAATTCCATTGTTAGACCGTTTCCTTGTAGCTTCAAACTACGCCGGAATCGCATTTGGCAATGCTGGCTGTGCGGCAGTACATGCCTTAAGCTATCCGCTTGGAGCAACCTATCATGTTGCGCATGGAGAATCGAACTATGCCATGTTTACCGGAGTCATGAAGAATTATATGGAGATCAGACAGGATGGAGAAATTGCAAAATTAAATGCATTTATTGCAGATATCCTTGGCTGCGATGTCGAAAATGTCTATGAATCTCTGGAGGATCTTTTAAATATTCTGATTCCAAAGAAAGCATTGCATGAATATGGGGTAACGGAGCAAGATCTTGTCGAATTTACCGATTCCGTTATGACGAATCAGGGTCGTCTGATGGCGAATAACTTTGTAGAACTTGACCGGGACAGAGTTTACAAGATATATAAAGAACTCTTTTAATCCGGACGGAGCCTAGGCGGGCATAGAGAAAAAAGGAAGATGGAACATCATCTTCTTTTTTATTACACAGATCAGACATAATTCTACGGAGTTCTGCTTGGAAAATGTCGAGATGGTACAAAATTGTTCCACAGAGGCGAAAAGCTGTCGCAACTTGCGGAGAGAAGTATATTCCAAAGCAGGTATCATAGAGATATAATGTTGTCCAAGGCAGAAGAGCAGGAGGGACATTATGAATTATGTAAAAATAATGATAGTAAAGCGCGACAAAAGAGAAGTGGAACAGCTTGTATCTATCGTGAAGTCGATTCCGGGGTATGAAGTTTCGGGGATATGTGACAGTGGACAGGAAGCCGTGAAGAAGATTCTGGAACGGGAACCGGATGTTGTGATTATGGATGAGGTTTTGCCGGGCAAAGATATACTGGAGATAACAGAAGAAATCATGCACTATAAGAATCTGAAGAATACAAGGATTCTTCTGTGCGGATCGAAAACACATAAAGAATATCTTGACTTCATCTACTATAAGATCGCAGACCGCCTTGTATTGCGAATTCTTGATGTGCCATATGATGAACGAAAGATCCGGGAGATTATTGAGGATGTTATGAAGGCTAAAAGAAATGATAATTATCAGAAATTGGTGGAAACAGGTTCGGATGGAAACATGCTGGAAGCCGTAGTGACTGATATCATACATGAGATTGGCGTCCCTGCACATATAAAAGGATATCAGTATCTTCGCAGTGCGATCCTGATGGCAGTTCACGATATGGACATCCTGAATTCAATTACAAAGCAGTTGTACCCATCGATTGCAGAGGAATATGGAACGACAGCCTCCAGAGTGGAACGTGCGATCCGTCATGCAATCGAGGTTGCCTGGGGTAGAGGCAGTATGGATACGATCAATGAATTATTTGGATATACGATCCATGCGGGAAAGGGCAAACCGACAAATTCGGAATTTATTGCATTGATTGCAGACAAAATTCGACTGGATAATCGCAGTATGCTTCAGAAAACGGAGTATTCCCTGCAAAGTATTTCTTAGAAATATGGTGCATTCCATCAGGTGACGACGAAATATGTCGAAAAATGGATAAAAATTCACTTATCAGAGGGGGTTCTGTGAACCTGGTAAGTTCTTGACATTTGTCGAAATCACAAATATACTTTAGAAACAGTCGATTTTTCAAACAAAAAAGATTAAGGGGGATTGAATAATGAACAATCAAGAAATCAGTATTATTATTGCTGATAGCGACTGTGAATTAATAGCACGTCAGCTTACAGCAGCGAACACAAGAACAGGGATGAGGGTTCTTGATAAGGTAAGTGATGGGGAGAGTGCGATCGAATCAATAAAAAAATATCAGCCAGATGTTGTACTTTTAGATATCTGTCTTCCGGTTCTGGATGGATTAGGGGTAATGGAACAGATCCGGGAATCAGGCGAATGCCCAGATACATTATTTGTCATTGTAACATCGGTTGGTTCGCAGAGACTGATACGGTGCGCATTCGAACTGGGGGCATCTTTTTATGTATTGAAACCATATAATTCTGAGCAGCTCATTGCAAGAATTCATCAGATTTACAACAGAAGAAAAGAGGTTCAGACTGAGATCTCAAAAGATCTGATCTGCATCCAGAATAGAGAGGGACTGTCTGGTGCAGCGAATAATATTGAGAGTGATGTAACGGATATTATCAGGGATATAGGGATTCCGGCTAATATAAAGGGTTATCAATATATTCGTGAAGGAATCATTATGGCAGTAAACGATGTCAATATGTTGAATTACATAACGAAGCTTTTATATCCGACGATTGCAAAGAAATATAAAACGACATCATCCAGCGTAGAACGTGCGATTCGTCATGCGATCGAGGTTGCATGGAGCAGAGGACAGATCGATGTGATCAATGATATTTTTGGATATACGGTGAATGCTGGTAAAGGTAAACCAACAAATTCAGAATTTATTGCACTGATCGCAGATAAGCTCCGGATCGAATATCGAAAAAGGGCATGATGTGTATAAAAAGTTCCTTGTTTGTTGACGTATAACGAGAGAAACGTGTATAATAGATAAGGTGCTGAAATAAAAGATGGAAATCCTGTATAAGACAGGGATCCTAATAAATAAAAAACAAAACAGAGCGCCATGGGGGCTCTGTTTTTTGCTGTAAAGGAAGAAGAAATGATAGAAACAGTAGCGTCAGCAGATATGCTGATCGATGAGGTAATGCGGGTAAAGAAAAATCGTCTGGCTCCCGATTTTGCCACAGGAAAAGAAAAAAGATTAAGTATTGTATCCGGTGTACATGGAGATGAAGTGGCAGGACAGTATATCTGCTATGAGGTGATCCGACGGATCAAAAAGGATTTTGATAAATTAAAAGGAATCGTGGACATATATCCGTTTATTAATCCAATGGGCTTAGAAGCACAGGTGAGAGATGTTCCCGTGTTTGATATTGATATGAACACATTGTTTCCGGGTTCTACAGAAGGAACGGTCGGGGAGTATACGGCGGCACTTGTGCTGCAGGATATTAAAGGTTCGGATATCTGCGTCGATCTGCATTCCAGCAGCGTATATTTGAAAGAATTACCACAGGTACGGGTGAATTCGGATATTGCCGATGATATTCTTCCGTATGCTGCCAGAATGAATACGGATGTTGTATGGGTGCATCCATCCTCTACCGTTATGGAAGGAAGCCTTGCATACTCGTTAAATGAGATCGGAGTAAAGAGTATGGTCGTAGAATCAGGTGTTGCACTTATGATCGATTATGACTATGCGGATCAGATCGTTGAAGGATTATTTTCATTGATGGAATATATGGGGATCTGGGATGGCTGCGCATATAATACACATATGCCGAAGATTGCCCGAGATACGGATGTTTCTTTTGTGAATGCAGAGAGCAGTGGTATCTTTATACCAAAGGTAAAGCACTCAGGCGTAGTCGAAAAGGGAGATGTGATCGGACAGATCGTAAATGTACTGACCGGTTCTGTCGAAGAGACGATCCTGTCACCAAGAAGAGGCGTGGTATTCTCACTTCGCGCTTATCCGGTGATCGAGGAAGGCTCGCTGGTTGCCAGAATATTTGGAGGTGTGACAAATAATGCGTAAAGAGATCATATATACGATGAACACCGCCTATCGTGGAGAATATTCCATTAAAGGCTTCAGCTTCGGAACAGGAGAAAAGGCGGCATGTATCATGGGCGCTATGCGCGGAAATGAATTCCAGCAGTTATACATCTGCTCCCTGCTGTCAAAAAAATTAAGCGAACTTGAGACAAGAGGAGCAATCGTATCGGGAAAACAGATACTGCTGATTCCATCCTTAAATTACAGTTCCTTTAATGTCGGTAAGAAATACTGGATCTCTGATAATTCTGATGTGAACCGTGCTTTTCCGGGAAATCCGGAAGGACAGGCGACCAGCAGGATAGCGGCAGCGGTTATGGATCATGTAAAAGATTATGCGTATGGAATACAGTTTGCAAGCTTTTATATGGATGGAGAATTTATCCCGCATGTCAGAATGATGGAGACGGGAAAGCAGAGTACCAGTCTGGCCAATCTGTTTGGTCTTCCTTATGTTCTGACAGCAGAACCGAGGGCATATGATAAGGCAACTTTAAATTATAACTGGCAGATCGGAGGAACAGAGGCGTTTTCCGTGTATTCCGGTGTGACGGAGAAGATTGACAGTGAGAGTGCGTCACATGCGGTTTCAGCGGTACTCCGATTCCTGACCAGAATGGGAATCATCCGGTACAACTGTCATGCAGGTTATATATCGACTGTTCTTGATGAGGAGGAGCTGCTGTCTGTCAAGTCGGATAAATCCGGTGGTTTTTTAAAGCGGTTTGTAAGTCCGGGAGATGAAGTGGTTCGGGGAAATGTTATTGCAAATGTTATAAATCCGATGACCGGAGAGATCGCAGCCGATATTTACGCACCGACAGATGGAATTATTTTCTATGCGCAGAATGCACCGATGATCTATCAGAATTCAGTGGTATTCAAGCTTATCCGCAGACTGCACAATTAAAGATGGCTGTTTTGAGGTTTATTCGGTAAACAGCAACAATTTAAAAAGAAAAGCTGAAAAAAGCTATTCAATGAATTTCAAAAGTGGTATCATAGGCGTTGTAAAACGCTTGTAATAATATGAATTCCCGGAATATGGGAAAAAACATATGATAAAAATGGAGGTTTTTATGAGCACAGTTAAGAGAGTTTATGTTGAAAAGAAGCCTGACTATGCAGTTAAGGCAAAGGAACTTCATGACGAGATCAAGAACTATCTGAATATCGATGCTGAGTATGTAAGAGTACTGGTTCGTTACGATATTGAGAATCTGTCTGAAGAAACATACAAAAAAGCACTGGTTACAGTATTTTCAGAGCCACCGATCGATATGATCTACGAGGGAGATAATCTTCCAATGGCAGATACAGATAAGGTATTTTCTGTTGAGTTCCTTCCGGGACAGTTCGATCAGAGAGCAGATTCAGCAGAACAATGTGTTAAGCTTTTAAATGAAGATGAAGATCCTATCATAAAGACAGCCACAACATATATTTTATCCGGTAATGTAACGGATGAGCAGTTAAAAGCAGTTATGGAATACTGTATCAACCCGGTAGATTCCAGAGCCTGTGGTATGGAGATCCCTGAGACACTTGTTACCGAGTATGAAGAACCGGCCGATGTTATTGTCTTTGATGGCTTTAAGGATATGGCAGAGGACAAGTTAAAGGAGTTATATGATTCCCTCGGACTTGCGATGACATTTAAGGATTTCCTTCATATCCAGAAGTATTTCAAGGGTGAAGAGAAGCGTGATCCATCTATGACAGAGATCCGTGTGCTGGATACATACTGGTCTGATCATTGCCGTCATACCACATTCTCAACAGAGCTTACAAATGTTGAATTTGATGATGGTGATTATAAGGATATGCTTGAGAAGACATTTGATGCTTACCGGGCAGAGATGAAAGAAATGTACAAGGACAGAGATGATAAGTTCATCTGTCTGATGGATATAGCCCTTATGGGTATGAAGCAGTTAAAGGCAGCGGGCAAATTAGACGATATGGAAGTATCCGATGAGATCAATGCCTGCAGTATCATCGTTCCTGTAGAAGTAGACGGTGAGACAGAGGAATGGCTCGTATTCTTCAAGAACGAGACACATAACCACCCAACTGAGATCGAACCGTTTGGTGGTGCTGCTACCTGTCTTGGTGGTGCGATCCGTGATCCGTTGTCAGGTAGAGGATATGTATATCAGGCTATGCGAGTAACCGGAGCAGCAGATCCTACAAAGTCTTTAAAGGATACTCTTCCTGGAAAGCTTCCACAGAGAAAGATCGTTACGACCGCAGCAGCAGGTTACAGCTCATATGGTAACCAGATCGGTCTTGCAACAGGACTTGTAAATGAAATATATCATCCGGATTATGTAGCAAAGAGAATGGAGATCGGAGCAGTTATGGGTGCAGCTCCAAGACGTGCGGTAAAACGTCTGAATTCTGATCCGGGAGATAAGATCATCCTTCTCGGCGGACGTACCGGTCGTGACGGTTGTGGTGGAGCAACCGGATCATCCAAGGCACATAACAGCCAGTCTCTTGAGACCTGTGGTGCAGAAGTACAGAAGGGTAATCCTCCAACAGAGAGAAAGATTCAGCGACTGTTCAGAAGAGAAGAAGTTGCTTCTATCATAAAGAAATGTAATGACTTTGGTGCCGGCGGTGTATCCGTAGCAATCGGAGAACTTGCACCTGGTCTAGTTGTAGATCTGGACAAGGTTCCAAAGAAATATGCAGGTCTGGATGGAACAGAGCTTGCTATTTCAGAATCTCAGGAGCGTATGGCTATCGTAGTAGATCCAAAAGATGTAGATACGATGCTTAAGTATGCGGATGAAGAGAATCTGGAAGCCGTTGTTGTAGCAGAAGTAACAGAAGAACCAAGACTGGTTCTGACATGGAGAGGAAAAGAGATCGTAAATATCTCCCGTGCATTCCTCGATACAAACGGCGCACATCAGGAAACAGATGTTAAGGTAGAGATTCCTGCAAAGGCAGATAATTATTTCGATTCTGTAAAAGAACCGGAAGATGTAAAGAAAGCATGGATCGACACATTATCAGATCTGAATGTATGTTCACAGAAGGGTCTTGTTGAGATGTTCGACAGCTCGATCGGAGCAGGCACAGTAACGATGCCATATGGTGGAAAGTATCAGCTTACACCGACACAGACAATGATCGCAAAGCTTCCTGTTATGAAGGGTAAGACCGATACGATCACAATGATGAGTTATGGATTTGATCCATATCTGTCAAGCTGGAGCCCATATCATGGTTCCGTATATGCAGTTGTTACATCTGCAGCAAAGATCGCAGCAGCCGGTGGTGATGTATCAAAGATCCGTCTGACTTTCCAGGAGTATTTCAAGAGACTCGGAACAGATCCATACAGATGGGGTCAGCCATTTGCAGCCTTGCTTGGTGCATATGATGTTCAGGTCGGACTTGGACTTCCATCTATCGGTGGTAAAGACAGTATGTCAGGAACCTTCAATGATATTGATGTTCCTCCGACACTGGTTTCCTTTGCAGTTGATGTTGCAAGCTACATGAACGTAGTAACACCAGAGCTTAAGAAAGCAGGCAATGTGCTTGTTAAGCTTGATATAGAAAAAGATGAAAATGATATCCCGGTATATCAGAATGTACTTGCCATGTACGATCTGTTACATCAGGCAATCCTCGCAGATAAGGTAGAATCTGCTTATGCTGTAGGATTTGGCGGTATGATCGAAGCTGTCAGCAAGATGGCATTTGGTAATAAGCTGGGTGTAGATATTGATACCTGTATTACAAAGAGAGAACTGGTTTCCAAGGATTATGGTTCAATCATCCTTGAAGTGAAGCCGGAGAATATAAATACACTTGGTATTCCGGTTAAGAAGATCGGTACTGTAAATGACAGCGCAGCATTTACCTATGGTGATGTAACAGTTACAATGGATGAAGCACTTGCTGCATGGACAAAGACACTGGAGAAGGTATTCCCTACAGAGTCCGGTGTAGAACAGAAGAAGATCAAGACCGGTCTCTTTGATGCAAAGACCGTATATACAGCAAAGAATAAGGTTGCAAAGCCAAAGGTATTCATTCCTGTATTCCCGGGTACAAACTGCGAATATGATTCTGCAAAGGCATTTGAACGTGCAGGTGCAGAGGTTGAGACGATTGTATTCCGTAACATGACAGCACAGGGCATTCGTGATTCTGTAGATGCATTTACAAAGGCAATCAGCCAGTCCCAGATCATCATGTTCCCGGGTGGCTTCTCCGCAGGTGATGAACCGGATGGTTCCGGTAAGTTTATCGCAACAGCATTCCGTAACGCAAAGATCGCAGACGAGGTTATGAAGCTGTTACAGCAGAGAGATGGTCTTGCACTTGGTATCTGTAACGGATTCCAGGCACTGATCAAGCTCGGGCTGGTTCCTTATGGTGAGATTCGTCCACAGACAGATGATTCACCTACATTGACGATCAACAGCATCGGTCGTCATCAGTCCAAAATGGTTTATACCAAGGTGGTAACAAACAAGTCCCCATGGTTAAAGGAAGCTGATCTTGGCGGCGTATACACAATTCCAATCTCACATGGTGAGGGAAGATTTGTTGCAAGCAAGGAATGGTGTGAGAAGCTGTTTGCAAATGGTCAGGTTGCAACACAGTATGTTGATATGAACGGTAACCCGACAATGGATGAGTACTACAATGTCAATGGTTCTTACTATGCGATCGAAGGTATCACAAGTCCGGATGGCCGTGTACTTGGTAAGATGGGACATTCAGAGCGTACCGGTCGTGCGGTTGCAGTCAATATCTATGGAGACCAGAACCAGAAGATCTTTGAAAGTGGTGTAGATTACTTCAAGTAAGAGAATAATAGATCATAAATGAAAGCCCGCATGATAGGATTGAGGCATAACCGTTTGGTGGCTGAGAGAGGATTGTGCGGGCTTTATTATTTATCAAAGCCCATATAAGTGGATGATTTTGACAAGTGCTATGGTAATTCGGAAAATGGAAAAAGGTTTCTCATGGGTTCGGACGTAAATATAAAGGAGGTGGGGACTATGGATTTAAAAGAGAAAGGGTACAACAGAAGAGAACGAATGGAATGGCTGGTTATAATGCTGGTCGTCAGTCTGCTGTGCATGATACCATGTATGGAGAAACTGCTTCCGCAGGGAGACGATATGACTTTTCATATTCTGAGAATAGAAAGTGTTTATCATGCAATAAAGACCGGACAGGGTTTCCCTGCATATATTTATGATAAACTGCTGGAGGGGTATGGTTATGGAGCAGGAATCTTTTATCCGGATATCCTGCTGCTTCCTGCAATCCTGCTTCGTTTTATGGGACTGTCACCGGCAGGAGCCATGAAGGGATATATTTTCCTGTTGCTGTTACTGACCTGTTATACATCATACCGGGCAGGAAAAGTAATTGGAAAAAACCATTTTGTGGGGCTTGTTACGATGGTACTTTATACAATGGGACATTATCATTTGGAAGATATATACAGACGGTCGGCAATGGGAGAAGTTGTCGCCATGGCATTCATTCCTCTGGTATTTCTGGCATTGTATGATTATACAGAACGGGAAGAACGGAGAAAAGGGTTGTTATGTCTGGTATTTTCCGGTTTGCTGCTCTGTCACACGATCAGCTTCGTGTTATGTGTTGGAATCGCTGTGGTATGGGTGCTGCTCCGTATCCGAAAGGTATGGGATAAAAAGCATATTCTGGGCGTGCTGGCTGAGATTTTAGGTTGTGTACTGCTGACTGCATTTTACTGGATTCCGGTATTGGAACAATTTGCGGATGGAACATTTTATGTCAGTACGAATCCGGCATTTGAGACACAGGATGAGATGATGACGATGCTTGGTATTGTAAGTGGAAGACTGTCAGTTTCCTTTGCAGAGCTTGGTATTTTCCTGTTACTGGTAATGCTTGGACTACGGTCACAGATAAAAAATAAAAAGGCAATTCTGTGCCTTTGCCTTGCAGTTGGTTTGTTACTCATAGAAACACGGTTGTTCCCATGGAAATTAATAGATAAAACACCGCTTATCAGTCTGCAGTTTCCATGGAGACTGAATATGTTCACAGAATTTTTTGTAGCATTTGGAATCGGAAACCAGTTATATGTATTATACAGACACAGTCTTTTATCCGAGAAAAACTGCAAACTGTGTTTTGTGCTCTGCGTATTGGCCGGTGTCTTTAATCTGAGTGTCGTATGGCAGGTGGAGATCCTTCGGCACATGGATTATTCATATGACTATATCGAGACACCAGCAAATACAAATGAGATCGGCTTTTGTGAATGGCTGCCATCAGAAGCGGACAGAGGACAGACAGTGTTCAGTGATAACAGTGGAACGATATGGTTGTATGGAGAGAATGAGAAGACGGAGACAGGTGAATATCATTCAGATGGAAGCTATTCCTTTGATGTAAATGGTACTTATGACAGTTGTGTTGTTCCGAAATATTACTACAAAGGATATGAAGCAACTGTAGCCGATCCGGCCGGCAGTCAGGAACTGCTTCCGGTTTCCAAAGATCCGGATACCGGACTGGTCAGACTGGAACTGAATGGGAAAAGCGGAACGATTTGTGTCTGGTACGGAAAAACCACAATGCAGACAGTATCGAAATGGATATCTCTGCTTAGTCTGTTGCTTATCGTTGCTTTTGGTGTGATCCAGTTCCTTACAAAGTATAAAAGTGGACGGGAAAATACAGACACACAATACATCTGATTTTGTGGAATGCATTAAGTGATGAAATCACGAAATATTACAATAATCTAAAAAAGTACATAACGCTTTTGACTGGTGTCGGTTTTGCAGATAGGCGAAGCCGACACTTCTTTTTGGAATAGGTGTTGGAAGGGGGATTTCTACGATACGTCCATCCTTCAGGTAGCTTTCAGAGAATTCCCGGACAACACTGGCGATTCCCATACCGATCGCTGCGAAGTCAAGCAGGAGATCCATGTTATTGATCTCAAGAAGCTGGTTACAGTGGAATGAATGTTCATTCAGATAGTTATCGACATGGGTTCTGGTTACATTTGCCTCCTCTAACATCATAAGTGTAGAGTGGCGGAAGATATCCCGGATATGATCTTCGGTCAGGACTTCAGAATCCGAAACGGACTGCTGTACATTCATAAGCGGAATCAGGTTCCCTATGATCGAGCCGGAAAATACCGGATAGTTGGCAGCTTCCGGTTGTGTATCGGCGGTTTCTTCGCCTGCTTCCAGACCGGCTTCTGTTTCCCGGTATGGAAAATTATCGATATAATCACTATTTGCCACGAAAATATCATGGATGGAGCGTACATGGGAATAAGTGATATTTTTAGGTAGTTCCGTTTCGCAGATCAGACCGATGTCGATTTCTTCATTTTTTAAGAGCCGGATCGTATTTTTGGTAGAGTGGCAGTCGATGCTGACTTTGATATTCGGGTTATCTTTGATGAAGGGTTTCAAGTAGTCCAACAGGATATGCTTGCAGAGAGAGGTGCTGACACCAATACGGATATGACCAATCCCAAGTTCGTTGTATTTTTTCAGACTTTCTTCTCCCTTTACAATGTTATCCAGCGCGCGTTCGATATAGTCATACAGGATCGTCCCCTCTTCGGTCAGGGCAACGCCCCTGGAATTGCGGACAAAGAGTGCAATCCCTATGCTTTCTTCCAGATTGCTGATCGCCTTGCTGACTGCGGGCTGGCTGATATAAAGCTGGTTTGCGGCACGGCTGATGCTGCCAGTCTTTGCAACCATGTAAAACACATTATAATAATTCAGATTATTGATCATAGCGTCCCTCCGATGTATAAATACAAGTTATACAATGTATTACTATTATATATTGTAATTATACCAGCCGGTGTGGTAAAATCAATAAAAATATTCAATAACAAAATGCGTGAAATAGCGACAGTTATTTACAAAATAAGATTTAGGATCAGGAGGACAAAGCACATGGGTATGACAATGACTCAGAAGATTTTAGCTGCACATGCAGGACTTGACAGCGTGGAAGCCGGACAGTTGATTGAGGCAGATTTGGACCTTGTACTTGGAAATGATGTTACAACACCTGTAGCAATTCATGAGATGGACAAATTCAATAAGAAAGAAGTATTTGATAAGAATAAGATTGCACTTGTAATGGATCACTTTACACCGAATAAGGATATTAAGAGTGCAGAGCATTGTAAATGTGTCAGAGAATTCTCGGCAGAGAACCAGATCAAGAATTTTTTTGATGTAGGTTCTATGGGTATTGAGCACGCTCTGTTACCGGAGCAGGGACTGATCGTTGCAGGCGAGACCTGTATCGGTGCAGATTCTCATACATGTACATATGGTGCACTTGGTGCATTTTCAACCGGTGTTGGAAGTACTGATATGGCAGCCGGTATGGTGACAGGCAAAGCATGGTTTAAGGTACCATCTGCGATCAAGTTTAATATTGTAGGAGAGAAAGCACCTTGGGTCAGCGGTAAGGATGTTATCCTTCACATCATTGGTATGATCGGTGTAGACGGCGCATTATACAAATCTATGGAATTTGTTGGTGACGGTATTAAGAACCTGACCATGGATGATCGTTTTACTATCGCAAATATGGCAATCGAAGCAGGTGCCAAGAACGGAATCTTTCCGGTGGATGAATTAACAGAAGCATACATGAAGGAACATTCCACAAAGGCTTACAAGAAGTATGAAGCAGATGCAGATGCAGTTTATGATGAAGAGTATACGATTGATCTTTCTACACTTCGTCCAACAGTTGCATTTCCACATCTGCCGGAGAATACAAAGACAATTGATGAAGTTGGCGATATCAAGATCGATCAGGTTGTGATCGGATCCTGTACAAATGGACGTATTTCCGATATGCGTATTGCAGCAGATATCATCAAGGGCAGACAGGTAGCACAGGGTGTTCGTGTCATCGTGATCCCCGGAACACAGGAAGTATACTTACAGTGTATCGAAGAAGGACTCATGACGATATTTGTAAAGGCAGGCGCTGTAGTTTCCACTCCTACCTGTGGACCATGTCTTGGTGGACATATGGGTGTTATGGCAGCAGGAGAAAAAGCCGTATCCACAACCAACCGTAACTTTGTAGGACGTATGGGTCATGTTGATTCAGAAGTATATCTGGCAAGCCCGGCTGTTGCAGCAGCATCAGCGATCACAGGCAAGATCAGCAGTCCGGAAGAACTTGGATTATAATTAAGGAGGGTACGCAGAATGAAAGCATATGGTACAGTACACAAATATGGTGACAACGTAGATACAGATGTTATTATCCCTGCAAGATATCTGAATTCATCAGATCCTGCGGAGCTTGCAAAACACTGTATGGAAGACATAGATAAGGAATTTGTAAACAACGTAAAAGCAGGAGATATCATTGTGGCAAAGAAGAACTTTGGCTGTGGTTCCTCCAGAGAGCATGCACCGATCGCGATTAAAGCATCCGGTGTAAGCTGTGTTATCGCAGATACATTTGCAAGAATTTTCTATCGTAACTCGATCAATATCGGACTTCCGATCATTGAGTGCCCGGAAGCAGCAGAAGGTATCGAGGACGGTGATGAAGTAGAGATCGATTTTGACAGTGGTATCATCTACGATAAGACAAAGGATACCCGGTATAAGGGGCAGGCATTTCCTCCATTCATGCAGGAGATCATTAAGAATGAAGGTCTGATTAACTACATTAACAACAAGTAATGCACATTTGAATAACTCTATGCTATGCAAGCTTGCTTGCATACAGCATAGGAGTTATTCAAATGTATAGTGCGCAGCACAAACCGAGCCGAAAGGCGAGGTTGCATTACTTGGTAAAGAAAGGCAGGAATAAAAGATGAAATGTAATTTAGCAGTGATCAAGGGTGACGGTATTGGCCCTGAGATCGTAACAGAAGCAATGAAGGTTCTGGATAAAGTCGGTGAAGTATATGGTCATACATTTGATTATGAGCAGATCCTGATGGGTGGATGCTCGATCGACGCAACCGGAGTGCCGCTTACAGATGAGGCAGTAGCAGTGGCAAAATCAAAGGATGCCGTATTGTTAGGCTCCATTGGTGGAAATACTTCTACCTCGCCATGGTATAAGCTTCCTCCAAATTTAAGACCGGAAGCAGGACTTCTTAAGATCCGTAAGGAGCTTGGATTATTTGCAAACTTAAGACCGGCAAATCTTTATGAGGAGTTAAAGAGTGCCTGTCCGTTAAAGGAAGAGATCGCAGATCGTGGATTTGACATGATGATCATGCGTGAACTGACAGGTGGCCTGTATTTTGGAGCAAGAAGTACAGAGGAGATCGATGGTGTGTTAACTGCACATGATAACCTTGTATATAATGAGAACGAGATCCGTCGTATTGCGATCAAGGGTTTTGATATTGCAATGAAGAGAAGAAAGAAAGTTACATCTGTAGATAAGGCAAATGTTCTGGATTCTTCCAGATTATGGAGAAAGATCGTAGAAGAAGTGGCAAAGGATTATCCGGAAGTAAGCTACGAGCATATGTTAGTTGATAACTGCGCAATGCAGCTTGTAAAGGATCCTGCACAGTTTGATGTTGTATTAACAGAGAATATGTTCGGTGACATCCTTTCCGATGAGGCATCCATGATCACAGGTTCGATCGGTATGCTTCCGTCTGCATCCTTAAATGAGACGAAGTTTGGTATGTATGAGCCAAGCGGCGGATCAGCACCGGATATTGCAGGACAGAACAAGGCCAATCCTATCGCAACGATCCTGTCGGCAGCTATGATGCTTCGCTTCACATTTGACTTGGATAAGGAAGCAGATGCAGTAGAGCAGGCTGTAAAACAGGTACTGGTAGATGGTTACAGAACATGTGATATCATTTCGGAAGGAATGACACCGGTAAGCTGTTCTGAAATGGGAGATTTAATTGCAGAACGCATAAAATAAAGGAGAGTATAGAGATGAAGAGTGATAATGTAAAAGTCGGAATGCAGCAGGCACCACATCGTTCCCTGTTTAATGCACTCGGTATGACAAAGGAAGAAATGGAACGTCCGCTGGTAGGTATTGTATGTTCTTACAATGAGATCGTTCCGGGACATATGAATCTGGATAAGATCGCACAGGCAGTTAAGATGGGAGTTGCTATGGCTGGTGGTACACCTGTCATGTTCCCAGCAATTGCAGTCTGTGATGGTATCGCTATGGGACATATCGGTATGAAATATTCATTAGTAACCAGAGATCTGATCGCTGATTCTACAGAAGCAATGGCAACTGCACATCAGTTTGATGCACTGGTTATGATCCCGAACTGTGATAAGAATGTACCTGGTCTGTTAATGGCTGCAGCAAGAGTAAATGTACCTACCGTATTTGTATCCGGTGGTCCAATGCTTGCAGGTCATGTAAAAGGTCATAAGACCAGTCTTTCCAGTATGTTTGAGGCTGTTGGTTCTTATTCAGCAGGAACCATGACAGCAGAAGATGTAAATGAATTTGAATGTAAGGCATGTCCTACCTGCGGTTCCTGTTCCGGTATGTATACAGCGAATTCCATGAACTGCTTAACAGAAGCACTTGGTATGGGACTTCCTGGAAACGGAACGATACCTGCGGTGTATTCTGAGCGTCTGAAGCTTGCAAAGCATGCAGGTATGGCTGTTATGGATATGTACAGAAAGAATATCAGACCAAGAGATATCATTACAAAAGAAGCGATCATCAATGCATTAACCGTTGATATGGCGCTTGGATGTTCTACCAACTCAATGCTTCATATTCCGGCTATCGCACATGAGATCGGGTTTGACTTTGATATTTCCTATGCAAATGAGATCAGTGCCAAGACACCAAACTTATGTCATCTGGCTCCTGCAGGTCCTACTTATATGGAAGATCTGAATGAAGCCGGTGGCGTATACGCTGTTATGAATGAATTAAAATCCGCAGGTCTGTTAAATGAAGACTGTATGACAGTAACCGGTAAGACGATCGGTGAAGCTGTTGACGGCGTAGCAAATAAGAATCCGGAAGTTATTCGTACACTGGATAATCCATATAGTAAGACCGGTGGTCTTGCAGTATTAAAGGGAAATCTTGCACCGGACGGTTCTGTTGTAAAGCGTTCCGCTGTTGTACCTGAGATGATGGTGCATGAAGGACCTGCAAGAGTATTTGACTGTGAAGAAGATGCGATTGCAGCGATCAAGGGCGGTAAGATCGTACCCGGTGATGTCGTTGTTATTCGTTATGAAGGACCGAAAGGAGGCCCTGGTATGCGTGAGATGTTAAATCCAACATCAGCGATCGCAGGTATGGGACTTGGATCATCAGTAGCCCTGATCACAGACGGAAGATTCTCAGGAGCCAGCCGTGGTGCATCCATCGGACATGTTTCACCGGAAGCAGCAGTTGGTGGTCCGATCGCACTCGTAGAAGAGGGAGATATCATCAAGATCGATATTAACAATACTACGATCACGTTAGATGTACCGGATGATGTGCTTGCACAGAGAAAGGCTGCATGGAAGCCAAGAACACCGAAGGTAACAACCGGTTATCTTGCAAGATATGCCGCTATGGTAACATCAGGAAATCGTGGAGCAATCTTAGAGGTACCAAAGGCTGATAAGTAGAGAGTATTAAAGGAGCAAAAGGAAAATGGCAAAGAAGATATCAGGTTCTGAGATAGTAATTGAATGTTTAAAAGAACAGGGTGTTGATATTGTGTTCGGGTATCCGGGGGGCGCAATCTTAAATGTCTATGATGCTTTATATAAGCATCAGGAAGAGATCACGCATGTACTTACATCACATGAGCAGGGGGCAGCACATGCCGCTGACGGATATGCAAGAGCAACAGGTAAGGTCGGTGTCTGTATGGCTACATCCGGTCCTGGTGCAACAAACCTTGTAACGGGAATTGCGACTGCATATATGGATTCCGTTCCGATGGTTGCGATCACCGCAAATGTCGGAGTAAATATGCTTGGTAAGGACAGCTTTCAGGAGATCGACATTGCAGGTGTTGTAATGCCGATCACAAAGCATAGCTTTATCGTAAAAAATGTAGAAGATCTGGCACCGACGATCCGACGTGCATTTAAGATCGCAAAGAGTGGAAGACCAGGTCCTGTCCTTGTTGATATTACAAAGGATGTTACGGCTGCAGAGGCAGAGTATACATATGAAGAACCGGCAGTGATCGAGCGTAAGACAGATACAATCCGGGAAGAAGATATAAATAAAGTGATCGAGATGATCAAAGTATCCAGAAGACCATATATCATGGCAGGCGGCGGAGTGATCATTTCAGGAGCTTCCGAAGAATTAAAAGAATTTGCCGAGAAGGTAGATGCACCTGTATGTGATACACTTATGGGAAAGGGCGCATATGATGGTACAAGCGAGCGTTATACCGGCATGATCGGAATGCACGGAACCAAGGTATCGAATCTTGGAGTATCCAGATCCGACCTTGTGATCGTGGTAGGAGCACGTTTCTCCGACCGTGTCATTGGAAATGCTTCCAAGTTCGCACCAAATGCAAAGATCATTCATATTGATATCGATGCAGCCGAGATCGATAAGAATATTCCGGCAAATGCAAGCATTGTGGGTGATGCTAAAGAAGTTCTGACGATATTAAACAGTAAACTTCCAACTCAGTCAAATCGTTCCTGGATGGCAGAAATCAAAGATTTAACAGAGAAAAATCCGGTCACATACGACATGGATCACTTAAATGGACCGGCAACTATCAAAAAAATCTATGAAATTACCGAAGGAAATGCTATAATCACTACTGATGTAGGTCAGCACCAGATGTGGGCGGCACAGAATTACACTTATAAGGAGCCAAGAACTTTCCTTTCATCAGGCGGACTTGGTACTATGGGATACGGTGTCGGTGCAGCTATCGGCGCAAAATATGGCAGACCGGATAAGACTGTAGTAAATATCGCAGGAGACGGATGCTTCCGTATGAATATGAACGAGATTGCGACAGCAGCCCGTTATAAAGTACCTATCATTCAGGTGGTATTAAATAATCACGTTCTCGGAATGGTAAGACAGTGGCAGAATCTGTTCTACGGACAGCGGTATTCGAATACAGTATTAGATGATTCTGTTGATTTTGTAGCAGTATCAAAAGCACTTGGGGCAAATGCAAGTAAGATCACATCGATCGAAGAGTTTGAAACAGAGTTTAAGAAGGCATTGACAGCAGATGGTCCGACCGTACTGGATGTTATGATCGATTCCGATGATAAGGTATGGCCTATGGTAGCTCCAGGTGCTGCAATCGACACCTGTTTCACAGACAAAGATCTTGATAATTAAAAATAACAATATTAAAAAAGAAGGAGATAAAAAATGGCAAGAGTATTTAACTTTTCAGCAGGTCCATCCATGCTTCCTGAATCTGTATTAAGAGAAGCAGCAGAAGAAATGCTTGACTACAGAGGAACAGGCATGAGTGTTATGGAGATGAGTCATCGATCGAAAGCATTCGATACGATCATCAAAGAGGCAGAACAGGATCTTCGCGATATCATGGAAATCCCTGATAATTACAAAGTATTATTCTTACAGGGTGGTGCTTCCCAGCAGTTCGCTGCGATCCCTATGAACCTTATGAAGAATGGTGTAGCGGATTACATCATCACAGGTCAGTGGGCAAAGAAAGCATACGAAGAAGCTAAAAAATATGGAAAGGTAAATGCTGTTGCTTCATCAGCAGATAAGACATTCTCCTATATCCCGGATTGTTCTGATCTTCCGATTGATGAGGATGCAGATTATGTATATATCTGTCACAACAATACAATCTATGGAACTACATATCACAAGCTTCCAAATACAAAGGGTAAGATCCTGGTAGCAGATATGTCATCCGACATTCTGTCCCAGCCGGTCAATGTATCTGACTATGGTATGATCTACTTTGGCGTACAGAAGAACGTAGGTCCGGCCGGTGTAGTAGTTGCGATCATTCGTGAAGATCTGATCCGTGATGACGTTATGCCATTTACACCAACCATGTTAAAGTATAAGACACAGGCAGATGCAGATTCTCTTTACAATACACCACCATGCTACGGTATCTATATTTGTGGCAAGGTATTCAAATGGGTAAAAGAGATGGGTGGTCTTGCAGCTATGAAGGAGCACAATGAGAAGAAGGCAGCAATCCTTTACAATTTCTTAGACAGCTCCAAGATGTTTAAGGGAACTGTAGTAAAAGAGGATCGTTCTTTAATGAATGTTCCATTTGTTACAGGTGATGAAGAATTAGATGCCAAGTTCGTAAAGGCTGCAACAGAAGCTGGTTTTGTAAATCTGAAGGGACACAGAACGGTTGGCGGCATGAGAGCATCAATCTACAATGCAATGCCGATCGAAGGTGTTGAGAAGTTAGTAGAATTCATGAAGGATTTCGAAGAGAAGAATTCATAATAAGAGCATTCTGCATGCAGTCCTTTGGAATTGCATGCGGAGGCGGATATAAAGGAGAGTTAAATAAAAAATGGCAGTTAAAGTGAATTGTTTAAATCCGATCGCTGCATGTGGCATGGAGCTGTTACCGGATACATATGAAATAACGGATAATTATGCAGACGCAGATGCGGTTCTGGTAAGAAGTGCATCCATGCATGATCTGGAACTTTCAGACAAACTCCTGTGTGTTGCAAGAGCAGGTGCAGGTGTAAATAATATTCCACTTGATAAATGCGCAGAAAAGGGCGTTGTAGTATTCAATACTCCAGGTGCAAATGCAAATGGTGTTAAGGAACTGGTTGTAGCAGGTCTGCTTCTTGCTTCCCGTGATCTGATGGGCGGATACAACTGGGTAAAGGACAATGCTTCTGACGAGAACCTTGCAAAAGCAGTTGAGAAGCAGAAAAAGCAGTATGCAGGTAATGAGATCGCCGGCAAGAAGCTCGGCGTTATCGGTCTTGGTGCGATCGGTGCCAAGGTAGCAAATATCGCAGTCAGACTTGGAATGGAAGTATATGGTTATGATCCGTTTGTATCCGTTGATGCAGCATGGGGCTTATCCAAATACATCAAACATATTACAAATGTAGAAGATATCTATAAGGAATGTGATTATATCACGATCCATGTTCCAGCACTTCCTGCAACAAAGGGAATGTTGAACGCAGATGCATTTGCCATGATGAAGGATGGTGTCAGAATCCTGAACTTTGCAAGAGATGTTCTTGTAAATGATGAAGATATCAAGGCAGCACTTGCAAGCGGCAAGGTAGCAAAATATGTAACAGATTTCCCTAATCCGGCAATCGCAGGTACAGAAAATGTAATTGCATTACCACATCTTGGTGCCTCCACAGAAGAATCTGAAGATAACTGTGCGATCATGGCATGTAAAGAAATCACAGACTTTATGGAGAATGGTAATATCAAGAACTCCGTAAATTATCCAAATGTAAATATGGGCGTATGTGGTGATACTGCCAGAGTTACAATCTGCCATAAGAATATTCCTAATATGCTGACACAGTTTACAGGCGTATTTGCAAAGCAGGGTGGAAATGTATCGGGAATGATCAGTCAGGCAAAGGGTGAATATGCATACTCAATCCTTGACATTGATAAGGTTCCTACAGAAGACGATATCAATGCATTGCTTGCAATTGATGGTGTTATCAAGGTTCGCGCGATCTAAGAAAAAAAGATTAGGAGATTAGTAAAAATGAGTGATAAACTGAAAGTTGGTATTCTTGGTGCTACCGGTATGGTAGGACAGAGATTTATAGCATTATTAGAGAATCATCCATGGTTTGAGGTTGTAACAGTGGCTGCAAGCCCAAGAAGTGCCGGAAAGACATATGAAGAGGCAGTCGGCGATAGATGGAAGATGGATACTCCGATGCCGGAGGGCGTTAAGAAGCTCATCGTTCATAATGTAAATGAAGTAGAACAGGTTGCTGCAACTGTAGATTTTGTATTCAGTGCAGTTGATATGTCAAAGGAAGAGATCAAGGCGATTGAAGAAGCATATGCAAAGACAGAGACTCCTGTAGTATCCAACAACTCAGCACATCGCTGGACACCGGATGTTCCTATGGTAGTACCTGAGATCAATCCGGAGCATATGAAGGTCATTGATTTCCAGAAGAAGAGACTTGGAACAACCAGAGGCTTTGTAGCAGTAAAACCAAACTGCTCCATCCAGTCTTATGCACCGGTTCTTACAGCGTGGAAAGAGTTTGAGCCATATGAGGTGGTTGCTACCACATATCAGGCAATCTCAGGTGCAGGTAAGACCTTTAAGGACTGGCCGGAAATGGTTGGAAATATCATTCCATATATCGGTGGAGAAGAAGAAAAGTCAGAGAAGGAACCACTTCGTATCTGGGGTAAGATTGAGGATGGAGTGATCGTTCCTGCAACAACACCGGTTATCACATGTCAGTGTATCCGTGTTCCTGTATTAAACGGACATACAGCAGCTGTATTTGTTAAGTTCAAGAAGAATCCTACAAAGGAACAGTTGATTGAAAAGTTGGTATCATATAAGGGCGTTCCTCAGGAGCTTGAGCTTCCAAGCGCACCAAAGCAGTTCATCCAGTATCTGGAAGAAGACAATCGTCCACAGGTATCAATGGATGTTGACTTTGAACATGGTATGGGAATCAGCGTTGGTCGTCTTCGTGAAGACACTGTATATGACTGGAAGTTTGTTGGTTTATCCCATAATACAGTCAGAGGTGCAGCAGGTGGTGCTGTCCTTTGTGCAGAGTTATTAAAAGCACAGGGATATATCACAAAGAAATAAATGTTCATAAAGCAATAAGTTGAAAAAAGGAGGTTCTTTTAGAATATACAAAAAGAGCCTCTTTTCTTTCATAACATAATGCAAGATTTGTATGAGGAGGATAAAATGCTGGGGGTATGGTTTATTATATGTGTTATTTTTCTTACAGTGTTTCGTTATATATGGAAAAGAAAGGAAAATAATCCATGTATGTTATTTTCGTATTTTTTATATTTGTATGATGTGACTGGAATGTTTTACTATGTGCTTGTTGGTAAATGCCGTGTAAAAATACTGTATCTGCTAATTGTTCTTTTCATGGTTATTCTTCAAATAGGATTCCCATTCCTTTTCAATCATATTGGAAGAGATAATCGGGTAATTAAAGTGCTGAAGAACTGGCATGAACAAGTGATGAGTTCGTTTATGTTTTGGGGAATGTTGATCTTGTTATATCTTCCAAATGGCGAATGGAGGATCAGCGGGGGATTCTTTATTATGTCATATCTGGTAAATGCTTTCTTTATGGTGATGAAAAAGCTGCGGGAATCCATTTGGGAAATGCATATGCTTCAGAATATTGCAGGCTTCTTTGCCTTTATTATATGTATGATCGTTGCAAGATCAGATGATTTTCAATATTTTTCAAATTGGCTGTTTGCTTTATTATTGATCATCTGGCTTGTTTTATTATGTTTGTTTACCTTTGGAGCAGTTGATAAAAATCCGGGAATGTTATACTGGCTGTTTACAGAAACAGCAGAAAACCGAAAAGTACAGGTTGTTCGATATAAAAGAATTATAAAAAGATTTTTTAATATCTTCCTTTCCCTGTTTTTGTTGATGTTTTGGGTATTTATAGAGAATACACTGGAATTTTATTATACCAATCGAAAGACCTTGGAATTTAACTTATCTGATTTCTGGGGTAGTATGATCGTGCAGTCTTTTTTCTTATCCGTTATCATATCTGTTCTGGTCAGTTTATTGAAAACGAATGTAACAAAGATTATCAGTTGTTGTTTGTGGGGATTAGCGGTAGCTTCCTATATTCAGGTTATGATATTTGATCATGACCTTGGTATTACGGATGCTTATGCAATTAAATGGAGTGATTATTCCGGCAAGATGATCATGACCGGAATTGTATGGGGAATCTGTATTGTAGTTCCGGTTATTTTGTTTGCAAAATTTAAAAATAAATTCTTCAGTATTTTGAAATATGCAGCAGTGTGTTTATTATGTATTCAGATATCGGCAACTGTATATCTGGTTATAAAATCCGGAGGTTACAGGAATACTTCAGAAGCAGAGATTACAAATTACTATGTTTCAGGTAAAAATGAATATACAGTATCGGAAGAAAAAAATATTTTTGTATTTGTTCTTGATACATACAGCAATGATTTTATTGACGAAATGACAGAGCAATATCCGGATGCGTTAGAGCCGCTGCATGATTTTACATATTATGATAATTATGACAGCAAATATGACGGAACAGCGCTGGCAATGAATTATCTGTTAACGGGACAGGAATTTGATAATACGATTCCTTGTCGGGAATATTCTAAAGAAGCATTTCATTCAGAAAAGGCTGTCGAATTTTATAATACACTAAAAGAACAACAGTATTCTTGTAATATATATACGGATAAAGCAACAGTTAGTTTTCTTAATGCAAAGAATTTATATGAATATTATGATAATGTACAGGAAAATGCAGATGGTGAGATCTTAGTCGATTACCACGCAGTCCGGAAAAATATTATAAAGGGGGCAATGTATAAAGTATTGCCGCTGGCATTAAAGAGATTTTCTTTAGTTGTTACCAGTGATTTTGATGGTGTGGTCAGTTCTTCCGGCGGAGGGGAAGATTCGCCGGACCTGGATGATGATTTTTATTTAAAATTACAGACACAGGGACTAGAATATAACAGCAGTTCTGGAACATTTGCAATTTACCATTTTAGCGGAATGCATGATTATGGGGATGGAAAGGGAAAAAATCTGCCAGAAGCGGCTTACGATAATCTAAATGATGTGTACGTTTTTCTTGATGAATTGAAAAATATGGGAGTTTATGATAATTCAACGATCATAATAACGGCAGATCATGGAAAAATCATGACGGTAGATGGTATTCAGCCTATTTTCTTTATCAAAGAACCCTATAAAAAGAATGACAGGCTTGCAGTTTGCAGTTCTCCGGTAAGTGCGGAAGAGTTTATGCCAACGATTATGAAGCTTATTACAGGTGAAAGCAAAGATAAAACTATTTATGATTATGAAGCGGATGAAAATCGGTCAAGAAGTGTATATATACGACAGTACAAGGAAAATATATCCGATCTTCTGAAAAATGATTCAGCAAATTATGCTTGTTTGTATAAGTATACATATCAGGGAGACAAGGATGAATTAAGAAAATATGCAGGTGCAAAACCGAAGCAGAAGATACCGTTGATCGATTTCTGGTATTAAAAAACAAGAAAAGGAGATAGTATGATGTTTAATGAAATGAATTTATTAGTACAGGAATTTCCAACAATGAAATTATATATTGATCCGGCGACGACAAGTTATCTGATCCAGATAATTGCCGGAGTAGTGATCGCAGCAGGTGCGGTAGCAGGAATTGCATTCAGTAAAATAAAAAGAGCATTAAAAAAAGGAAAAACAGAAGAACAGCCCGTAAAAAAGACAAGAAATGAAGAAAAGAAAATTGTTACTGCAGATGATTTGTTAGATGATGAGGAATAGAAGTGAATCAGATAATTAATTATGTTTCGGATTTTTTCGGGATCATAATGAGATGGTGCTATGTTTTTGTAAATAATTATGGATTGTCAATTATCGTGTTTACGATTTTTACAAAATTTGTATTATTTCCTATTTCATTGATCACACAGAAAAATTCGATAAAAATGGCACAGATGCGTCCGGAACTTGATGCTTTAAAAGTAAAATATGTGGATGATAAAGATCGGTATGCAGATGCACAACTGGAATTATATAAAAAAATGCAATATCATCCATTACTGGATATGATACCACTGCTGATCCAGATTCTGATCGTTCTTGGATTGGTGGGTGTTATGTATTGCCCGCTTTCATATATCCTGCGGATACAGGACCCCGATATCGCTATGCTGCAAAAATGGTTTGAGGGGCTTGGATGGACATTGCAGGATAATTCTTACCAGTTGACAATGATCCATGAAATACAGAATGGTATTAGCGGTGTGCCTGAAAACCTTATGGGACTGATAGAAAAGATATCAGATTTTGATATGAATTTTATCGGATTTAATTTATCAGAGAAACCACAATTATCATTACATAATAAACTGGTTTTGATTCCTGTTTTATCGGGTGTGAGCGCATGGCTCATGTGTGTTGTTCAAAATAAAATAAATGTGCTGCAGTTATATGCCGGAAAATGGAATAAAATAGGAATGACGGTATTTATGATAGCATTTTCCACATATTTTGCGTTCCTTGTTCCGGCTGGAGTCGGGGTATATTGGATCTTTGGGAATTTGTTTGCAATTCCTTCCATGTATCTGGTAAATATTGTGATGCCGCCTGAAAAATATATTGATATGGATTACATGCGGATCTTGAATGAAACAGCAGAGGAAAAAGAAAAGATACGAAAAAAGTATGGGAGAACAGAGAAACAGGATTATCATCGGTTTGAGAAGACTGAAAAGAGAATTGTATTTTATGCAGAGGGCCGGGGCTTTTATAAATATTATCAGCCGATCATAGAGTATCTGGCTGAACGGTCTGATTATAAAATGGATTATGTTACCAGTGATCCGGAGGATCCGATCCTGAAGCAGGAGCAGTCGGCAGTCCGGGCATATTATATAGCACAGGACAAGTATCTGATTCCTTTGTTTATGAAATTGGATTGTGATATCTGTCTGATGACGATGCCAGATCTGGAAAAATATCATATCAAGCGTTCCAAGGTAAGATCAGATATTGAATATATTTATGTAGCACATGGGATGGGAAGTAATGCACTTACATTACGGAAAGGTGCATTAGATTATTATGACACGGTTTTTTGTGTAGGAATCGATTCGGTACGTGAAATACAGCAAATGGAAGCGCTGTATGTGACACAGCCTAAAACTCTGGTTGAGACAGGATATGCGTTACTGGATCAGATGATCGAGCAGTATCAGATTGAAAACAGAAAAGAAAATGAAAAGAAAAAGATACTGATCGCACCATCGTGGCAGCCGGAAAATATTATTGATCTGTGTATTGAGCAGATATTAGATAAATATAAGAATACATCATATGAGGTCATTGTACGGCCGCATCCGCAGCAGGTGAGACATCAGATGGAACGGTTTGTGGAAATGCAGGAGCGATATGCAAAGGATGATAATATAACTATACAGACGGACTTTTCTTCTAACAGTACGGTTATGGATGCTGATCTGCTGATAACAGACTGGTCAGATATATCATTTGAATATGCATTTACAACATTGAAACCAGTGCTGTTTATTGATACGCCAATGAAAATCATGAATCCTGAATATGATAAGATTGAGCAGAAGCCAATTAATGTGACATTGCGAAATGTGATTGGGAAGGCGATATCTGTAAATGATATTGATAATATACTTGAAATATCTACAGATATGTTAAAGCAAAAGGACATGTATAGAAAGCAGATTGCGGATGCCAGAGAGAAACATATTTTTAATATCGGAAAGAGCCGGATATTAAGTGGAAAATATATTATGAAACGGCTTATGGAATAGAGAGGGGTAGGAGAATGCAGGGTATAATATTAGCGGCAGGAATGGGGAAACGATTAAAGAATATTACAAAGAATAAGACTAAATGTATGGTTGAAGTAAATGGAATATCTCTGATTGAAAGAATGCTGAAGATCCTTGACAGAAAAGACCTGTCAAGGATCGTTATAGTGACAGGGTATCAGGAAGAGACATTAAAGGAATATATTGCGTCATTAACAATACATACACCGATCATATTTGTGGAAAATCCAATATATGATAAAACAAATAATATTTATTCCCTGTCTTTAACAGCCACTTTTCTGGAGGAAGAAGACACCCTCTTGCTGGAATCAGATCTGATTTTTGATGAAACGGTAATAGATCTGATATTATGTGATCCAAGAGAGAACCTTGCACTTGTTGATCGGTTTGAAAGCTGGATGGATGGTACATGTATGCTTTTGGATGAGAATGACTGTATTGTGGATATGGTCGCAAAAAAAAATCTTCATTTTGTAAATGCGGATCAATACTATAAGACAGTGAATATATATAAATTCAGCAGACATTTTTCCAAGTATACATATGTGCCTTTTCTAAAGGCGTATGCAATGGCAATGGGAAATAATGAATATTATGAGTCTGTTATCCGCCTGATCGCAATGCTTGACACGAAAGAGCTGCAGGCCAGACGGCTTAACGGTCAGCGCTGGTATGAGATTGATGATATTCAGGATCTGGATATTGCAGAAAGCCTGTTTACAGATAATACAGAGGAACAGTATAAAAAAATAACTGCCAGATATGGTGGTTTTTGGAGATATCCTAAATTGGTTGATTATTGCTATCTTGTAAATCCGTATTTCCCAACAGAACACATGTTGGAAGAAATCCGTGCCAACAGTGACCGGCTGATCATGCAGTATCCCTCTGGTGCAAGAGTGATACGGTTATTGGCAGGCAAACTGTTTGGCATATCAGATAAGAAAATTATAGTTGGTAATGGAGCAGCGGAATTAATTCGTGAAATGATGCAGGAAACGAATGGAAAAATAGGTTTTGTGACTCCGACATTTGAGGAATATATAAATTGCTGTAAGCAGGAACAAAGAGTTATTATGGATACCAGAAAAATGGATTTTTCATATTCTGGACAGGACATTCAGGATTATTTTGAACAGAAGCATATTCAAATGCTTGTGCTGATAAATCCGGATAATCCTAGTGGGAATTATATTGATTCCAGAGAAATATATGAATTGATCCATTGGTGTAAGAAGAAAAAGATATGTCTTATATTAGATGAGAGTTTTTCGGATTTTTCGGATGAGGCAGAATCTTGTATAGCTGATTCGTATCTGGAACTGTATGATGAGTTTTATGTAATAAAAAGTATTTCAAAATCATATGGGGTTCCGGGCTGCAGACTGGGAATATTAGCTGGAAAAAACAGTGAAAAACTTGATCAGATCCAGCGCAAACTGCCAATCTGGAATATTAATTCTTATGCAGAATTCTTTTTACAGATCATAGAAAAGTACAAGGAGGATTACAGACTGTCACTGGATCGTCTTAGAAAGTCCCGTGAGATTTTCAGGAAAGAGCTGGAAAAAATCCCATATATGAAGGTATATCCATCGCAGGCAAATTATGTTATGTGTGAACTTTCAGATGGAGTGAAAAGCAAGAAACTTGCATCATTTTTACTGGAAAATAATATTTTGATCAAAGTGCTGAATGAGAAATTAAATAACCAAAAGGAAATGATCAGACTTGCAGTTCGGACGGATGAAGAGAATATGCATCTGATTGAATTGTTGGAAAAATTTGGAGGTGAATATATTGAATAACTGGAAAGCAATCTGGAATAGAAGAGAAGCGGATGAACGTTTTTTGCAGTCGCTTGAAGATCCTAAAGCAATCTGGCGGGAGCTGAAACGAATTGATGGATTTGATGTGGATCTGGGAGATTCGGCAGATGCATATTATAATGCATTTTATAATAGCTGGGAAGAAGAATGTGCACTTCTGGATATGCATGTTGGTCTGTGGAACAGCATTTTTGAAGTAGGATGCGGAGCAGGAGCAACCTTATATTTATTTTCCAGACAGAATAAAAAGGTTGGTGGAATTGATTATTCCAGACAGAGTACAGAAATTGCAAAAATTGTATTAAAAGAAGCGGAGATAGCATGTATGGAAGCTGACCATATTTCAACAGATGAAAAATTTGATGTTGTGATGGCTGATTCTGTATTTGCATATTTTCCAGATGAAACATATGTATCTGATGTTCTGGAGAAGATGTATGAAAAAGCGCATAAGGCTGTGCTGATCACAGAGATATTTGATAAAGAGCTGGAAGATGCCTGCATGCAGTATAGAAGAGCTAAAATACAGAATTATGATGAAAAATATAAAAATCTTGATAAGTTATTTATTTCAAAATCCATGTTTGAAATGTTTTCACAAAAGCATGGTTGTGAATTGATATTTACATCTGTTGAAAATCCATATTACTGGAATAGTCAATTTATGTACAATGTATTAATTATTAAGAAATAAGAAATAACACCAAATTCGCTAACAAATTCTTGCTACCATCATACAATTGTGCTAAAATCAAACAGGATTGAGATAATGAGAAAAATGGAGGCACACACATGAAGAAATTAATTTTAGTTACATCACCACCAGCCTGTGGAAAGACATTTATTTCCAAACAGGTGGCAAAGGCACTGCCAAATTGTGTATATCTGGATAAGGATACATTAATTGTTCTTTCAAAGCAGATCTTTGTAGTGGCTGGTGAGGAATATAACCGTTCATCCGATTTCTTCCAGAAAAATATCCGCGACTACGAATATTATTGTGTACTGGATCTTGCATTTGAAGCACTGGAATACAATGATACAGTTCTTATAAATGCACCATTCACAGATGAGATCAGAGATGACGAATATCTTGACAATCTCCGTGCAAAGCTTGCAGAAAAAGGTGCAGAACTCTTTGTGATCTGGGTAAATACCAGAAAAGATGTCTGCCACGAAAGAATGATCAAGCGTGCATCAGACAGAGATACCTGGAAATTGGAGCACTGGGATGAATATATCAACAGTCAGAACTTCAATCCGCCAACAAATATCAAAGAGCTCTTTATATTTGAGAATTCTTCCGATGAAGAATTTAAGGCATCTATAGATAAGGTTGTTAAGGCAATCAGAGGTTGATAGTGATTTTGAGTATTGCAACAGGAATCAGCAATGTTTTCTGTTGCAATATTTATATAGACAAACAGAGATCAGGAGGAACAGAACATGGCAGCAATCAGATGCTTTAAAGCATTCAGACCAAGACCGGATATCTGCGACAGAGTGGCAGCATTACCATATGATGTGTATAGCAGAAAAGAAGCCTGTGAAGAAGTACGTCGGGAACCGATGTCATTTTTAAAGGTAGATCGTGCAGAGACATCATTTGATGACAGTGTGGATACCTATGCACCGGAAGTGTATAAGAAGGCAGGAGATCTTCTGCATGAGATGATGGAGGATGGTACTTATATTGAGGAAGAAAAGCCGGTATACTACATATATGAATTGATCATGGATGGACGTCATCAGACAGGTCTGGTTGCCTGTGCTTCGATTGATGACTATGTGAATGGTGTGATCAAGAAACACGAGAATACCAGAGAAGACAAAGAACAGGATCGTATCCGCCATGTAGAAGCCTGTGGTGCGCAGACCGGACCAATCTTCCTTGCCTATCGTTCGATTGATATTGTAAATCAGATCATTGACCGGGTAAAGACAGGAGAAAAGTTATATGGCTTTACTTCACCGGATGGTATCACACATAATGTATGGATCATTGATGAAGCAGATGATATTCAGATAATTCAGGAAGCATTTGCAGGTATCAACGAGATTTACATAGCAGACGGACATCATCGTTCTGCTTCTGCTGTAAAAGCAGGCCTCCATATGAGAGAACAGCATCCGGATTATACCGGAGAGGAAGAATTTAATTATTTTCTGTCCGTTCTGTTTCCACATGATCAGTTGATGATCCTTCCATATAACCGTGTTGTAAATGATCTGAACGGTATGACTGATGACGAATTTTTAAAGAAACTGGAAGACAAATTTGAAGTAAAAGCATGTGATGCGGCTGTTTCACCGGAGAAGAAAGGCAGCTTTGGCATGTATATGGATGGCAGATGGTATCAGTTAACGGTAAAGGACGGAGTTGTTCCGGAGGATGTTGTCGGCTGTCTGGATGTATCTGTGCTTCAGGAAAATGTTCTGGCACCGATGCTTGGCATTGGAGATCCGAGAACGGACAAACGAATCCAGTTTGTCGGTGGTATCCGTGGACTTTCCGAGCTGGAACGACTGGTGGATGGAGGAAAGAAGGTAGCATTTTCCATGTATCCGACTTCCATTACAGAATTATTTGATATTGCGGATGCAGGCAAATTGATGCCGCCGAAGTCTACATGGTTTGAACCAAAGCTTCGAAGCGGAATCTTTATCCACAAGATAAACGAATAAAGATGAACAGTCATATGCAAATGAGAAAATTGAACAGGGAAACGGTGCAGCTATTTCGTATTTTGCATATAGAAAAGAATACACATGAGGAGAATGGGTTATGACAAAGAACACAGAGATTTTCGTTCTGAATCAGGATGAGGTTATGGCGATCACGGGGGCGAGACATGGCAATCCACATCACATACTTGGTATGCATGCCTGTCTGGCTGATGTATATGTGAATGCATTTCTGCCGGATGCAGCAGAAGTTTATGTAGTGGATGAAAAGGATCAGACAGAATATCCGATGCATGTAGAATACGCCGATGGATTTTTTACAGTAAAGATTGAGAACCGGCAGCCATTTGCATATCTGCTAAAGATTGTCCGGAAGGTATGGGATGCAGACGGAGAAGAAGCAGATGAAGTCAGTTTGATAAAGGATGCATACAGCTTTTCCTATTCTGCGGATCTTGAAAAAGTAATGCAGGTGGTAAATGGAGAAGATGACGTGGAATCAGGCTTCCGGATCAAAGAATTGTTTGGAGCCAGAAAGCTGAACTTTGATGGCACAGAAGGAGTGGCATTCTGTATTCAGGTTCCGGGCTGCGTCAGAGCCAGCGTGGTCGGAGATTTCAATAACTGGGACGGCAGAGTGAACCAGATGCGGAAGATCGAGTATACCGATCTGTTTGAACTGTTTATACCATATGACATTAACCAGACCAGATATAAATTTGAAGTATTATATGAAAATGGAGAAACCGATATTTTCTCCGATCCATATGCAACAGCATTTGAACCGGTTCCGGGCAATGCGTCCTTATTTACAGAGCTGACATATGACTGGATGGATGCGGCATATATGACAGACCGAAAAAAGAAGAATATCAGCATGGAACCTGTGAATATCTATGAGGTACATATGCAGACATTTAAGACCGACAAAGATGGAGAACGGCTTTCCTATCAGGCATTTGCAAAAGAAATCGCAGCTTATGTAAAGAGCATGAAGTATAATTACATCGAGCTTATGCCAATCATGGAATATTCCGGTGAGGATACATGGGGATATGATACGACGGGTATCTATGCACCAACGTCCAGATTTGGTTCTCCAACTGATTTTATGGCAATGGTTGATTATCTGCATGCAAAAGGTATTGGTGTGATCCTTGATATGGTGCCTGTGATGGATATTGACTGTATGACTTACTGGTTGGAAGCGTATCATCTGGATGGCATCCGTCTGGATAATAAAGAGCTGATCCGTTCCTTCCGAAAGGTGACCGGAGACAGATATGCGGATGTTATGGTGGATCTTACATGGAACACAATGGGCGTTTCAAAGCTTACAGAGTATATGAAGACTGCGCCGGATCGCAGAGAGAACTTTGTAGACTATGTATCTTCTGTAACCGGATTTATATCCGAGCATCAGGAGGTAAGTGCATTATCACATGATCAAGTGGCATATGGTCAGGGAAGCTTTATAGAGAAGATGCCGGGTGGCTATGAAGACAAATATGCAGATCTTCGTATATTTTATGGTTTGAATATGTTCCTTCCTGGTAAAAAACTGATGTTTATGGGACAGGAGATTGGAATGTTTGGCGGCTTTGATGGCTATCATGTTATTGATTGGAGCGTTCTGGAGTTTGAAGCAAATAAATATCTTCAGAAGTATGTAAAGGATCTGAATGCTTTATATCTTGCAGAACCGGCATTTTATGAAGCAGACAAACTTCCATTTGTATTTGCAGGAGAGCAGGAGCCACATACCGTATGTTTCACAAGAACAGACAGTAAGGGTTCTGTCTGTTATGTAGCTGCGAACTTTGGAACTTCAGATCAGAAGAGCTATGTATTACAGACCGGAGCTCCGGGAACTTATAAAGAGATTTTCTCCAGTGATGCGGCAAAGTATGGTGGAGAAGGTAATAACAATAAACAGCAGAAGGTGACGAAGGACGGTGATATCGAGATTGTTCTCCCTGCACTTTCAATCACAGTATTTAAGAAGGTGAAATAATTAAGTGATAGGTATAGCATTGACGGAGAAGCTGGCGGATACTACAGAGTCAGCATCAGAAACGGCATCGGAGATCGTACAGGATGCAGAACAAAAAGCTGGATTGCTCAGACAGTATATGACAGATCTGCTGGATTGGTGCATGTCAAAGGTTGGAAGCCTGGTAGTGGCGGTTATCTTTATGGTGATCGGATTTCGGGTTGTGAAATGGATCATCAAGCTGATAAAGAGAACCTTTGACCGTTCCAATATGGATGTCAGTGTCGTAGGATTTTTACTGTCTGCCATCCGTATTCTGATGAATTTTATAATATTGATAACGGCGGCATCCATTGTCGGTTTTCAGGTTACTTCATTTGTCACATTGCTTGGAACGGCGGGTGTGACGATCGGTCTTGCGTTGCAGGGCAGCCTGTCCAATCTTGCCGGTGGTGTGCTGATCCTGATATTGAAACCATTTCATGTAGGTGACTATATTATCGAGAATAATACCAAATGTGAAGGCGAGGTTGTATCGATCGATATATTCTATACAAAGCTTAAGACGATCGATAATCGTTCCGTAGTCATACCAAATGGAAGCATATCGAATACATCACTGGTGAATGTTACTTTACATGATAAGAGGCGGGCAGAGATCAAGCTCGGTGTCGGTTACGATGAAGATCTGGATAAGGTAAAGCGTGTGGTACTGGATGCGGTAAAGACAGTTCCGGGATATCTGGAGGATGAAGTCGTGGATTTCTTCATTGATGAATTCGCAGATAGCAGCATTGTGGTCAGTGTTCGGTTCTATGCGAAAATCGACCAGTACTGGGATGCACTCTGGTCGGCAAGATGGAATATCAAGAAAGCATTTGATGAAAATGGCATCGTTATCCCATATAATAAACTGGATGTCAACCTCGATTCTTGCAAAAAAACAGATAATCGAGTATAATAATCGGTTGTGATATGAAAACTAGATAATTGTGTGATGAGTTTACTATCACACAATTATCCGTACATTTAATAGATTAGGAGTGATTTAGAAATGACAAAGATTGATATTATTTCCGGTTTCTTAGGTGCCGGAAAAACAACTCTGATCAAGAAGCTGATCGAAGAAGGTTTTAAGGGCGAGAAGCTTGTGCTGATTGAGAATGAATTTGGCGAGATCGGTATTGATGGCGGATTCTTAAAGGATGCCGGTGTACAGATCACTGAGATGAATTCCGGTTGTATCTGCTGCTCCTTAGTTGGAGATTTTGGTACGGCTTTAAAGAAGGTTATTACAGAATATGCACCGGACAGAATCATTATCGAGCCATCCGGTGTCGGTAAGCTTTCAGATGTTATCAAGGCTGTAAAGGGTGTTGCAGAAGAAGTTGAAGTACAGCTTGACAGCTATACAACAGTTGCAGATGTATCCAAATGCAAGATTTACATGAAGAACTTTGGTGAATTCTTCAATAATCAGATCGAAAGTGCAAATACGATCGTACTGAGCAGAACACAGACAGCTTCCCAGGATAAGATCGAAAAGGCAGTTGCCATGATCCGTGAGCACAATGCAGATGCTACGATCATCACGACTCCATGGGATGATATTGACGGTTCTAAGATCAAAGAAGCTATGCAGAATCATAAAACCGTTAAGGACGCTTTATTTGAGGATGAAGATGAGCATGAGCATCACCACCTTCATCACGACCATGATGACGAATGTGGCTGTGGCGATCATGACCACGATCATGAACATCATCATCACGACCATGACGATGAATGTGGCTGTGGCGATCATGACCACGATCATGAACATCATCATCACGACCATGACGACGAATGTGGCTGTGGCTGCCATGACCACGATCATGAACATCATCATCACGACCATGACGACGAATGTAGTTGTGGCTGTCATGATCACGATCATCACCATCACCACCATGCAGATGAGGTATTTACAAGCTGGGGTAAGGAAACTCCACATAAGTTTAATGAAGATAAGTTAAAAGAGACTCTGGATGAGCTTGCTAACACAGAGGAATATGGTATTATCCTTCGTGCAAAGGGTATCGTTCCAAGTGATGGTACAGACTGGTTATACTTTGATCTTGTACCGGGTGAGTATGAGATCCGTAAGGGAAATCCGGATATCACAGGTAAGTTATGTGTGATCGGAAGCAAACTGGCAGAAGACAAGCTTGCAGAGCTGTTTGAGGTATAGGAGAAAATGATGGCAAGACAACAGGAAACAGAGATTCCGGTTTATGTATTTATGGGCTTTCTTGACAGTGGTAAAACTACATTTGTGAAGGAGACATTATTAGACCGGGAATTCACCGGAGGTGCCAAGACACTGCTTCTTGTATGCGAAGACGGTGAAGAAGAGTACGATGAGAAAGACCTGAAAAAGAAAAATATTTTTCTGGAATTCATAGAAGAAGATCAGTTGAACACAGAGCATCTGTTAGATCTGCAGGACAAATATCAGCCAGAGCAGGTTATGATCGAATACAATGGTATGTGGAAGCTGGACAAGATCTTTGATATCCGTGTGCCGAAGGGATGGACCGTTGTCCAGGTATTATCCTTTGTAAATGCTGAGACATATGATGTATATCAGCAGAATATGAAAGCAACAATGATGGATCAGGTTAACAGTGCGGATATGGTTGTATTTAACCGTTGTGATGAGAAGTCCAAGCGTGCAGAATGGCGCAGAGGAATCAAAGCAGTCAACCGACGGGCACAGATCATCTTTGAGATGAAGGATGGTTCGATCGCACCGGATGAGAATGACGAAGAAGATCTGCCATACGATGTAAAGGCTGACGTGATCGAGCTGAACGATGAGGATTTCGGTATCTGGTATGTGGATGCCTCTGATCAGCCGGATCGTTATGTCGGTAAGAAGATTCATTTCCGTGGCATGGTATTCAAGCCGAAACAGTATGGTAAGAATGCATTTGTACCGGGACGTTTTGCGATGACCTGCTGTGTAGAGGATATTACATTTGTAGGCTTCAAATGCTATTACGATGGCTCTAAGAATCTGATTGACAGACAGTGGGTAGATGTAACAGCAACGATCAAGAAAGAATACTATCCTGATTTTGAGGGAGATGGTCCGGTTCTCTATGCAGAGAAGGTTGTGCTGACCGGTCCGCCGGAAGAAGAGGTTGTATACTTCAGTTAATATAAAAATGCATTTGACTTTTTGTATGGATACAGGTAGTATAAATGCAGGCGTATAAAAAGCTGCCAGGTGGCAGCTTTTTGTTTTCGCTGATTCTGTTCAGGCATGCTCCATGGAGAGACGGCAGAAATGTCGAAAGGAGCAGATACAGATGTACAGTAAAGTAACAAGTGGAGGAGTCCTTGGAGTAGAGGGACTTCTGATTCAGGTGGAAACAGATATCAATGACGGACTGCCAATGTTTCATATGGTAGGCTTTTTGTCTGCATGCGTAAAGGAAGCCGGAGAGCGGGTGAGAACAGCGCTCAAAAACTCTGGATTTCAGATACCACCGAAAAAGATCACGATCAATTTATCACCGGCAGATATCCGGAAGGAAGGAACTGCCTACGATCTTCCCATTGCCATAGGAATTATGGTATCTATGGGGCTTATTCCAAACGATAAAATAGAAAATACCTTGATTATGGGTGAACTGGGGCTGGATGGCAGGATCAATGCTGTATCAGGAATACTCCCGGTTGTTCATCATGCAGTAAAACAAGGAATCACACGCTGTCTTGTTCCGGCGGAAAATGCAGAGGAGGCGGCACTGATCCAAAATATAGAAGTGATCCCGCTCCGGACGTTGTCAGAAGCGGAATCTTATCTGAATGAAAAAGCGGTGATCGAGCCTGCATTTGTAGATGTGGAGGATCTGCTCGACCAGGGGGATATGGGGGAACTGGGAGATTTTGCAGATATTAAAGGGCAGGAAATATTGAAGCGCGGAATGGAGATCGCAGCAGCCGGAATGCACAATATTCTGATGACAGGAGCAGCAGGTTCAGGAAAGTCCATGATTGCAAAATGCCTGCCAACGATCCTTCCACGTCTGACATTTGAGGAGAGTATTGATATTACCAAGATATACAGTGTGGCAGGTCTGCTGAAAAAAGGACAGGCGATGATAACAAAGCGTCCGTTCCGGGCACCGCATCATACCGTATCTGCCATTGCTCTGACCGGTGGCGGAGCAATACCGAAGCCGGGAGAGATCAGTCTTAGTCATAATGGAGTGTTGTTTCTGGATGAGCTTCCGGAATTTGGCAGAAATGTTCTTGAAGTAATGCGGCAGCCGTTAGAAGATCGGGAAGTAACGATCGCAAGGATCCAGGGTAAATATATATATCCGGCAGGATTTATGCTGGTTGCGGCACGAAATCCCTGTCCCTGCGGCATGTATCCGGATCTGAATAAATGTACCTGTACCTGTAGGCAGATCCGACAATACAATGCAAGGCTTAGCAGACCGCTACTCGATCGTATTGATATCAACGTAAATGTCCGCAGGATTGACTGTTCTGACCTGTTAGAGGATAAACGGGCAGAAACTTCGGCTGAGATCCGGGAAAGGGTGCTTGCGGCGCAGAACATACAGAAGGAGCGTTACCGTTCAGAGTCGATAAATTTTAATTCCCAACTGGATGGAAAGAGAACAAAGCAATATATTTCCCTGGGAAGGGCAGAGCAGGAGCTGGTGCGGGAAGCGTTTGAACATACAGAACTTTCTGCCAGAGGCTATAACCGGGTACTTAAGATCGCAAGGACGATCGCTGATCTGGCAGGAAGTATCGGGATCCATGAGGAACATTTAAAAGAGGCATTGTTTTTCCGGTATCAGAATCTTACAGAAGAGACAGAGGGAAATATGCAGTACAAAGGAATGAAAGGGGGGGACAGATATGGAGTATGATCTTATAAGGCTGTGGCTGGGGATGATATCGGATATGGGGAATGCAGCACTTGGCAGGATCCTTGATTATTTTGGAGGACCTGAAGAACTGTGGAATGTTCCAGAACATGTGCTTCGGGAAACGTTGACAGAAAAACAGAGTGAACGGATCCTGTGCACACGGGATGAAAAGAAAATAATCGTCTATAAAAACAGACTAAAGGAGCGGAATATTACATATATATATCCAGGACATCCTTATTTCCCGGAAGTCCTGCGGGAAATTCCGGATTGTCCGTTTCTGCTGTATGCAAAGGGGTGTGTGGAGACGCTTAAAACAGACAGAACCGGTATAGCGATCGTAGGTGCAAGAAAGGCCTCCGCATATGGGAAAGAGATGGCGGAGCAGTTTGCTTCTGTGCTTGCAGGATATCGGACTGGTATTATCAGCGGACTTGCAGCAGGAATCGACGGCGCCGCCCAGCGTGCGGCAATCAATGTAGAAAATGGATTTACAGTTGCAGTACTAGGTTGTGGGATCAATATCTGTTATCCGAAGGAAAATTACAATTTGTTTGAACGGATTGGGCATCAGGGTGTGATCCTGTCAGAATATGGGTTGGATATAGAGCCTGCGGCATGGAGATTTCCACTTAGGAACCGGATCATCAGTGGACTTGCAAAAGGGGTGCTGGTTGTAGAAGCACAGAAGAAAAGCGGATCTCTGATCACCGCCGATCAGGCGCTGGAACAGGGGCGTGAGGTGTATGCAGTTCCGGGACGGATTGGAGACAGAAACAGTGAGGGCTGCAATCATCTGATCCGGCAGGGGGCTATGCTTGTGACGGATCCTGAGGATATTGTGGAGGATTTAAAACTTGAACGGAGGATCCTTGCAGCAGGGAAAGCAGAATTTCGGGAGGACAGCCGGCTTACCGCTCTGGAACAGAAGATATGTGCCTGTATGGGGCGGGAAGTGCTGCATATAGAGGAAATCTGTGCCCGCGTGGATCAGCCTCCTGCAAGAATCCTGACAGCGTTATTTGATATGGAAAGAAAAGGAATAATTCGGCAGCCGGTACGGTATTATTTTGCTGTTACACAGGGATGAAAACAGAATCCGGGGCATTTTTTCAGAAAATTGTAATAAAATATTCACTTGCATGGCAGGAAAAAATGGTGTATAGTTTGTGTCGTTTAAACGAACAGGAAAGGAAAGAGTACATGGCTAAATATCTTGTTATTGTAGAGTCTCCGGCGAAAGCCAAGACGATTAAAAAGTTTTTGGGCAGTAATTATGAAGTGATTGCGTCGAATGGTCATGTGCGTGATCTGCCTAAAAGCCAGATGGGCATTGATGTTGATAATGATTTTGAACCGAAATATATAACGATCAGAGGAAAAGGAGATATACTTGCACAGCTTCGAAAAGAAGTAAAGAAAGCTGACAAAGTGTACCTCGCAACTGACCCCGACCGTGAGGGAGAAGCAATCTCCTATCATTTATCAAAAGCACTGAAACTGGATGATAAGAAGTACAAGCGAATTACCTTCAATGAAATTACGAAAAATGCAGTAAAGAATTCAATTAAGCAGGCACGCGATATCGATATGGCACTTGTGGATGCACAGCAAGCGAGACGTGTATTGGACAGACTGGTTGGTTATAAGATCAGTCCGCTTCTCTGGGCAAAGATTAAGAGAGGTTTAAGTGCCGGACGTGTACAGTCTGTAGCATTAAAGCTGATCTGTGACAGAGAAAAAGAGATCAATGAATTTATTCCAAAGGAATACTGGACACTTTCTGCTATGCTGGCACCGGAAAAGGCCAAGAAAAGCATTGAATTCAAATACATGGGAAATGGGAGCGATAAGGAAGAAATATCTTCCAGAGCGGAACTGGATCATATCATAGAAACAATCGGAAAGCAGTCTTTTAAGATCGCATCGATCAAGGACAGTGAGCGTCATAAGAAAGCGCCACTTCCATTTACAACCAGTACGTTGCAGCAGGAAGCTTCCTCCAAGTTGAACTTTGCGACATCCAAAACGATGCGTATCGCACAACAGTTATATGAAGGTGTGGAGATCAAGGGCAGAGGTTCCATCGGTCTGATCTCTTATCTGAGAACGGATTCTACCAGAATATCGGATGAAGCGGCAGCAGCAGCCAAGGATTATATCATAAAGAATTTTGGAGAAGATTATATAGCGGGAATACCTCGGGCAGACAAACCGGGTAAGAAGATCCAGGACGCGCATGAAGCAATCCGTCCGACGGATATCACACTGTCACCGGCAGCTATCAAGGATCAGTTAAGCAGAGAACAGTTCCGTCTGTATCAGCTGATCTATAACCGCTTCCTTGCAAGCCAGATGGCAGAGGCAGTATACAGCATTAAGACCGTAAAGGCAGAAGTAGCAGGCTATCGGTTCCAGACCTCAGTATCAAAGATTGCATTTGCAGGATTTACAACGGTTTATAATGTGGACAACGAGAAGAGTGAGCATATTGCGGGAATTAAGGATCTGAATGAAGGGGATCTGTTAAAATTAGAAGATTTTGACGAGAAGCAGCATTTTACACAGCCGCCGGCAAGATATACAGAAGCACTTCTGGTAAGAACCTTAGAGGAGCTTGGCATTGGAAGACCAAGTACTTATGCACCGACGATCTCAACAATATTGAATCGTCGTTATATCACAAAAGAGAATAAGAAATTATACGTAACAGAACTGGGAGAAGCCGTGAATCAGATTATGGAACAGGCATTTCCGGTTATTATCGACGTGAATTTTACAGCGAATTTGGAGTCCCTTCTCGATAAGATCGGTGAGGGTGCTATCGAATGGAAAGTTGTAGTAAGAAACTTCTATCCAGATCTCGATGCGGCGGTTAAGAAAGCCGAGAGTGAGTTGCAGTCCATTAAGATTGAGGATGAAGTAACGGATGAGGTGTGTGACGAGTGCGGACGCAATATGGTCGTAAAGTATGGTCCACACGGTAAATTCCTTGCATGTCCGGGCTTCCCTGACTGTAAATTTACGAAGCCGTTCTTTGAAAAGACAGGAGTTCCTTGTCCAAAGTGTGGAGGTGACATAGTAATAAAGAAGACCAGAAAGGGCAGAAGATACTATGGATGTATCAATGCTCCTGAATGTGATTTTATGTCATGGGCGAAACCATCAAGGGAAAAATGTCCGGTATGTGGCAGTTATATGGTTGAAAAGGGTAATAAGTTACTTTGTTCAGCAGAAAACTGTGGATATTCCAGAGATAATACCGAAAAGGAAAAACAGGCATAAGTGATCGGATGAAGTTGTCCGGCCTGCCATATAAAAAAAAGTTGTTTTTAAATATTAAATCTCTCGTTTGACAGGAAAGGCTATTGTTATCTCATGACCATTGTGATAGAATGTCAAATAGTGTAGATTTTTTATGCAAAAACAACTTTTTTGTATTTTACATACGGAGGAACAGAAATGAGTGTTCAATTATTAGATAAAACACGAAAAATCAACAAATTATTGCACAATAACAACTCGCATAAGGTTGTTTTTAATGATATTTGTGATGTTTTGAGTGATATTTTAAAATCAAATGTACTGGTTATCAGTAAAAAAGGTAAGGTTCTGGGAATTAAGAACCGTGAAGATATACCTGAGATCCATGAACTGATCGAGGATAAGGTCGGTCTGCTGATCGACAGTATGCTGAATGAGAGACTTCTCCTTGTATTGTCAACAAAGGAAAATGTAAATCTGACTACGCTCGGATTTGACAGTGATAACATAGAGAAATATCAGGGACTTCTACTTCCAATTGATATAGCAGGAGAACGGCTTGGAACGTTATTTCTGTATAAGCTGGATGCACAGTATGATATTGATGATATTATTCTCGGGGAATACGGAACGACGGTTGTAGGACTTGAGATGATGCGGGCTTTAAATGAAGAAAATGCAGAAGAAGATCGTAAGATCGCAATCGTGCGTTCGGCAATCAGTACTTTATCATTTTCAGAATTACAGGCGATCAAGCACATTTTTTCGGAACTGGATGGAAATGAGGGAATCCTTGTTGCAAGTAAGGTTGCAGACCGGGTCGGAATTACCCGTTCCGTAATCGTGAATGCACTTCGAAAGTTTGAGAGTGCGGGTGTTATAGAAGCAAGATCCTCAGGCATGAAGGGAACTTATATTAAGGTTCTGAATGATGTTGTATTTGACGAATTAAAAGCCGTATAAAATTTTGCAAAGGAGAGTAAAGAAATGATATTACCAATCATAACATTATTAGTTGGCGTAGCAGTTGTAGGTGTAAGCTTTTTTATTCTGGATAGTCATGATTTTAAAGAGGAAGATGAGATATATAATGAAAGCTCAGAAGAATTAAAACGAAAGATTACGGAATTATGTGATTCTCTTCTTGAGCAGAGCAAGACATCGTTAGATGAATACAGCGAAGATGTCCGCAAGAAGACAGAAAAGGAACTGAAGGAACAGATTGAAAAATGGGCATCCAAGTTGTCTGAAAAGGCAAAGAAGGAGATGATCGATTATATCAATCAGAGCCTTGCAGAAGCCTATGAAGAATATAATCCGGATGCAGAGAAAAAACCGGAAGCGGTTACTTATGAAGAACTTCTTGAAATGGAAGTAAAGGAAACCGAAGAAGAGATCGCAAAAGAAAAAGAACAACAGGCTGAAGAAGCTGTTTCGGAAGAGAAGCAGACAGAAGAAGCTCCCAAAGAAAATGAGCAGACAGAAGAAATCGAAGAAGAGCCGGATGAGAATTCTCTCGGAGCATTAGAGGCAAGTGAGACGGAGACAGTTATTTCCGGTGATGCAGTTGCAAATGGTGATATAACCGAAACTGTACCGGAACAGGATGTTGAAGAGAACACGGCAGAAGATGATGCGGAGGAACCAAAGGAAGAAGTAGAGGAAGCTGTTGCAGAAGAAGCTGTTGCTGAGGAAGCCGAGAAAGAAGCGGCAGAAGAAAAATCCAATGTTGTTGCCTTTAAGAAAGCAGAAGAGCCTGCTGTTGAGTCAGAAGCAACCGAAATTACAGAAGAAACAACAGTCGCAGAAGCAACCGGTACTGAGCCTGTACAGAAGACAGAACAGCCGGCGGGAGGCAACCGTTCCAGAAAGAAGAATCGCAAGAAGAACAGAACAAACAGAAATCAGAATCGTGCACAGGAGGCAAAGAAAGAAGCTCCTGCACCGGAAGAAATCTGGGATGATGAGAAAAATATCGATGAAGAAGTGGCAGAGCTTTACAAGCAGGGATTTGGAATTATGGAGATCGCGAACCAGCTTGGAATCGGTGTTGGTGAAACCAAGGTGATCATTAAAAATATTGAGAATCAGAAGCAGTAAATTGAAATTGTTTTATACGATAGGAGAAACGGCAGTATGAAGAAAAAATATTTTTTCAGAGGATTAGGCTTTGGACTTATCATTGGTGCGCTCGTTATGATGGTTGGAATTAAGTCCGGAAGCTTTGCAGATACAAAGAAGAATGATCCGTCAAAAGGAGATGCGGTAGAAGTTGCTTCATCGGAAGAGGCTACTGAATCAGCGAAAACGACAGAGACTGCAACGGAAACGACAAAAGAGGATGCAGCTAAGGCAACGACGGAAGTGACGACAGAAGCTACAACAGAGGCGACAAAGGAAACCACAACGGAAAATACAACCAAGGCAACCACGGAAGCCACAACCGAAAGTACAACCAAGGCAACGACAGAAGCTACAACAGAGGCGACGACAGAAGCAACTACGGAGGCTACGACAGAGACAACTACGGAGGCTACGACAGAGACAACTACAGAAGAAAAGAAAAAGGGTGGTTCGATTACGATCAAGCCGGGTATGTATGCAGAGGCAATCTCTCAGGCATTATATGATATCGGAATGGTAGACAGTGTACAGGATTTTTATGATTATCTTGTAAGCTCCGGTAATTCCATGAAACTGATGTGTGGAACTTTCACATTCAAGGGTGATGAAACCTACGATGAGATGATCACCATTATGAGAGATGGACGATAGTTATAGCATGAATTAAAACAAAATATGAGATAATGAGCATTGCGCTGGAATGTGCTCGCACATACCAGCATAATGCGAAAAAGACATGGAACTGTTAAGTGACATGAGATTATAAAAAGAAAGTGCTTGCATGCACTTTCTTTTTGTGTTATTATCGATTTTGTGTGTGGGCTTGAATATAGCAGGCTCATAAAAAACAATATACATGCTGATTGATTCCTGAAGTGGTGCCTATAGCTCGGGTGACTCGGTGAAAGAGAGATCAGCAGAAGAATATAACCATGGAGGTAGAAAAAATGAGCGTTATTTCAATGAAACAGTTATTAGAAGCAGGTGTACATTTCGGACACCAGACAAGAAGATGGAACCCTAAGATGAAGCCATACATCTACACAGAGCGTAATGGTATCTACATCATCGACCTTCAGAAGTCAGTAGGAATGGTTGACGATGCTTACAATGCAATCGGTGACTGCGTAGCAAATGGTGGAAAGATTCTTTTCGTTGGTACAAAGAAGCAGGCTCAGGACTCAATCAAGAGTGAAGCAGAGCGTTGCGGTATGTACTATGTAAACGAGAGATGGTTAGGCGGTATGCTTACAAACTTTAGCACAATCCAGACAAGAATCGCTACTCTTAAGAAGTACGAAGCTATGGAAGCTGACGGAACATTTGATGTTCTTCCTAAGAAGGAAGTTATCCAGATCAAGAAGGAGATGGAGAAGCTTCAGAAGAACCTTGGCGGTATCAAGGAAATGAAGGAAATTCCTGACATGATCTTCGTTGTAGATCCTAAGAAGGAAAGAATCTGTATCCAGGAAGCTCATTCACTTGGAATCAAGCTTGTAGGTATTGCTGATACGAACTGTGATCCGGAAGAATTAGATTATGTTATTCCTGGTAACGATGATGCTATCAGAGCTGTAAAGCTTATTGTTTCAAAGATGGCAGATGCAGTTATCGAAGCTCAGCAGGGTGCTGATGCAACAGATGCTGAAGAAGTTGCAGATGAGGATGCAGCAGTAGAAGAGTAATATTTTAGAATATAAATACTAGAATTTTGGAGGTTATTACGATGGCTATTACAGCAAGCATGGTAAAAGAGTTAAGAGAACTCACAGGTGCTGGTATGATGGATTGTAAGAAAGCACTTACAGAGACAAACGGCGATATGGATGCCGCTGTGGAAGTACTCAAAAAGAGTGGTGCAGCTAAGGCTGAGAAGAAAGCAGCAAGAATTGCAGCAGAAGGTATCGCTAAGGTTGCAATTGATGGTAATACAGCAGTAGTTGTTGAAGTTAACTCAGAGACAGACTTCGTTGCAAAGAATGCAATTTTCCAGGAATTTGTACAGGCAGTTGCAGATAAGGCACTTACAGTAGATACAGAAAAGGCTGGAGATGGCGAAGACGTTGTTTCAATCCTTGATATGAAGGCTGATCTTGATGATAAGATTCTCAAGATTGGTGAGAAAATCTCCATCAGAAGATTTGAGAAGGTTACAGCAGATGTTGTTGCTTCTTATATCCATGGTGGCGGAAGAATCGGTGTTCTTGTAGCCGGTAACGGTGCTTCAGATGATGCAGCTAAGGAAGCACTTACAAACATTGCAATGCAGATCGCAGCTATGAACCCACAGTACATCTCAAGAGACGAGATCTCAGCAGATGAGCTTGCTAAGATGAAAGAGATCACAATTGACAGTGCATTAAATGATCCGTTCTCACTTCCAAAGCCGGTTCTTTCCAAGTTGATCGAGAAGGCTGTAGCCGGTGTATGGAGCGCAGAAGATGTAGCTATCTACGAAGAGAAGAAGTCAAATATGAACTTCTTACCTAACTTCCTTTCAAAGGAAGCTAAGGCTCAGTTAGCAGAGATCGCTTGTGCTGATAAGGAAGAGATCTCAGGCAACAAGATCTTCTCAGGACTTGTTGAAGGACGTATCTCCAAGCAGATGAAGGAAATCTGTCTTCTTGATCAGGTATATGTTAAGGCTGAAGATGGCAAGCAGACAGTTGCAGCATACCTGAAGTCTGTAAATCCTGCTCTTAAGATCGCTAAGTTCGTTCGTTTCGAAGTTGGTGAAGGTATGGAGAAGAAGAATGAAGACTTCGCAGCAGAAGTTGCTAAGCAGATGAATGTATAATTTTATTTGTTGAATGATAATAAAGTATTTCAAGCCCTTGAAAACATTATGTTTTCAAGGGCTGTTTTACAAATACGCGAAAAAGAAGCGGAGAAGATAACGATTATGAATGATACAGGGAATAAGCAGAAAATATTAAGATTACTGGAAATAACAGCCGGTGCATTTGGTCTGTTTGTTGCATTTGGTTGGTCTTTCTTTGATATGCTTGTTCGTTGCAAAGGGAAAAAACGACAGAAAAAAAAGAAATGGTTTCAACTGTCTCATATAAAGAAAAATCATCCAAGAGACAAATATGAAAAAGAATATGAAGAAGGAAAACTGTGGTGTGCTGAACAGCAGATGAAGGATTGCTTTATCAGAAGCAGAGATGGACTGTATCTGCATGCTTATTATCTTCCGACAAAAGAAGCGAAACGTTTTGTTTTGTTAAGTCATGGATATAAAGGTAGCGGCTTTGGCGATTTTGCATATACAGCACGTTTCCTTCATGAGAATGCGTGTAATTTATTGTTTATTGATCAGAGATGCTGCGGTTTGAGCGAGGGTGAATATATTACATTTGGTGCAAAAGAGCAATGGGATGTACAGCAATGGAGTTATTATATTGCTGCAAGAAACAGAGAGAAGCTCCCAATCTATCTTTATGGAGAATCCATGGGAGCTGCGGCAGTGCTTATGGCTTCCGGACATAAACTGCCGGAAGAAGTGAAAGGCTTGATTGCAGATTGTGGATTTTGCTCGATGAAACGGCAGCTTCAGGATATCGCAGCTAACTGGTTTCATTTGGGTTGGGTAGAGCTGCTTTTGTTCCGTGTAGATCTGTTTTGCAGGATGTTTGGAAGATTTCGTATGAGTGATGCTGACACGATAGATGCAATGAAGAAAAATAAACGTCCGGTTTTGTTTTTTCATGGGGAAGCAGATACCTATGTAGTTCCGGAGAATTCTGTATATAATTATGCATTATGCGGTGCTCCCAAAGAACTGGTCATTATACCGGAAGCACGGCATCTATGCGCGCCATATGCAGCTCCAGAGCTTTATCGACAAAAGCTGCTTGATTTTTTTGAAAAATATGATAATTAAAATAGAATCATCAGAAGTAACAGGATCCCTCTTAAGCAGATAAGGTAAATGCCGAATCTGTTTAAGGGGGATTTTTATATTGTGATAATTCTGATCCATAGATTACTTTTAAAGTTTCGGTCAATTTCATGTAAAGTGTTTGTTAAGTTGTACAAGGGGTGGAATTCAAAAATGAAATGTGATAAGTTCACAAAAGAATAAAGAATACAGGAGGTTATCCATGATGATGAAACAATATCCCTTAACAGCAGCACAAAAAATGCATGATGACTGGATAAAAAAATATAAAACACAGCAGGTGTCCGGTGTCAGTGTTGTGGCATCTTTAAAAGCAGAACTGGATTTCGGACTTTTAAAAAAATGTATTCAGTTGGAATATGAGAGATATGGATGTATGCGTATTCGTTTTACGAAACGTGATAAAAATGGTGATGTGAAGCAATATCTTACTGAAAAAGAAACCCGTGATATTCCTTTAAAAGACTTATCAGGAATGCATATGGAAGAAGCAGACAATCTAATGCAGCAGTGGGCATATGAGACATTTGACGGAGATGATATTCCGCTTTGCGATATAGTGATGGTAAAACTGCCGGATGGATATAATGGTTTCTTCATCCATATGGATCATAGATTGATTGATTCCTGTGGACTGGTTGTGATGATCAATGATCTGATGCAGCTATATACGCATTATAAATTCAATACACCATATCCGCAGAAGTTAGCTGATTTTGAGGAAGTGCTGGTTAAAGATCTGAATCGTGCAAATAATGAAAAACGTTTTGCCAAAGATAAAAAGTTCTGGGATGATCAGCTGGATGCATGGGGGGAACCCCTTTATTCTGATATCCAGGGTTTAGATGTACTGGAAGCATCAAGAAAGTTACATAGGAATAAAACACTCAGGGCTGCCGATATAGAATTAGATCAGTTGTTTGTGGCAGTAAAGGATTATCAACTGGAGCCGGAGCCAACGAAAAACTTGATAGATTTTTGTATGAACCATCAGCTTTCAATGACAAATCTGTTGTTACTTGGTATTCGTACATATCTGTCAAAGATGAATCATGGACAGGAAGATATTACGATAGAAAACTTCATTTCAAGACGGTCTACTCATGATGAATGGACCTCCGGTGGTAGTCGAACTATTATGTTTCCATGTAGAACTGTGATTTCGGCAGATACTGATTTCCTGTCGGCAGCATATGAGATCCAGAATATGCAGAATCGGATCTATATGCACAGTAACTATGATCCGGCGTTGATCAGAGAGGAGATGCAGAAACGATATCATACACCGAAGAATACAGCCTATGAAAGCTGTTACCTTACTTATCAGCCGATGCCGGTAAAATTGGATAATCCTCATCTGGTACAAATTCCACAGCATGCAAAATGGTTTGCAAATGGTGCAGCTACAAAGAAAATGTATCTGACAGTATCTCATACAGATAATGGAGGTATGAATTTTTCATATCATTACCAGACCGCACATTTGGCAGAACATGATATGGAATTGTTATATTACTATATGATGCGGATATTGTTTAAAGGAATCGCGGAACCTGATATGAGCATCGGAGAAATCATGGAACAGGTATAAAATAAAACATATAAAGGAGAAATTATTATGACACAGGAAATGCAATTTAAGAAAATCATAGCACAGTATTGTGATGTTAAGCCGGAGGAGATGACAAACGATATGAAGTTCAGAGAAGATCTGGGCTTTAGTTCGCTTGATTTTATGTCTTTCTTGGGAGAAATCGAAGACACATTTGACATTGAACTGGAGGAAGACGATGCACTGCATGTATTCACAATTGTAGAAGCACTTGATCTGTTAGAGCGATTACAGCAGGAAACTGTATAATCAGAGAATATAAGTATATGATCGCAGCAAGTATGTGCGGAGGTATAATAAGATATGTTAATTCGTGATATTTTGGAAGAAAGCGAAAAAAAGTTTTCAGAAATAAAGGCAGTAAAATGGTTGAAGAAAAAGGAAATCTGTGATAGAAGCTACCGGGAGCTGATGGAGAATGCCAAGTCTGTCAGAAAAGGATTGTGTGAGGAAAGCTTTCAGGGAAAGCATATAGCATTGATCGGTAGTAGTTCTGTGGAATGGATAGAAGCTTATCTGGGAATTATAACAGGTCAGGCAGTAGCCGTTCCTCTTGATGCAGGACTTCCGGTAGAGGATTTGATAGATCTTCTGAATCGTTCAGATGCGGAAGCACTCTTTTTAAGTCCTAAAATTCAGACCTTGTCGGAACGGATACTGGAGGAATGTCCAAAACTGAAAAAAATCTGGATATTACAGGAAGAAAAAATCGAAACAAATCAGAAAAAAGTTGCATCTGTAGCAGAATTAATGACGTCAGGTATAAACGGTACAGATGATTTTGCAGCACCGGATCCGGAAGATATTGCTACGATCATTTTCACCTCCGGAACTACAGGAAAGAGTAAAGGTGTTATGCTGACACAGAGAAATCTGGCAGAAAATGTAAAATCTGTTAATTATACTGCAGAGCCCGGAACCATAGTATTAAGTGTTTTACCGATTCATCATGCATTTTGCCTTGTTATGGATTGGCTCAAAGGTTTTTCCTTTGGAGCAACGGTGTGTATCAATGATTCTCTGTTGCATATGGTAAAAAATATGGGCGTCTTTCATCCTGATATTATGCTGATGGTACCTTTGATGGTAGAAACAATCTACAAACGTCTTTCGGCAATGAACCCGTTGATCCCAAAGAAAATAGTTGCAGCCAAGGCATTTGGGGGAAAGCTGAAAACAATATTTACAGGTGGAGCACATCTGGATCCGTTTTATATTGAGAAATTTGCAGAATATGGTGTAAATATTTATGAGGGATATGGAATGTCGGAATGTTCGCCTGTTATCAGCAGCAATGTACCGGAAGATCATAAGCCCGGTTCTATAGGACGACCGCTTTCCAATGTTGAGATTTCTTTTGAGGATGGCGAGATTCTGGTACGGGGCAGCAGCGTTATGAAGGGTTATTATCAGATGCCGGAAGAGACTGCAGAGACCTTAAAAGGTGGATGGCTGCATACGGGAGATAAAGGATATCTGGATAAAGACGGATTCTTATTTATCAATGGAAGAATAAAAAATCTGATCATTCTTTCAAACGGAGAAAATATATCACCGGAGGAAATAGAAAATAAACTTGCTCTTGGAAAACTGGTGGGAGAGGTGATTGTGACAGGAGAGAACAATGGCCTTATTGCAAGAATCTATCCGGATCAGGATGCTGTCTCGGCAAAACGGATGAACGAGGAAACAATCAGATCAGAGCTTCAGGCATTTATTGACAGTTATAATAATACGCAGCCGACCTATCGTCGGATTACGGGGTTGATTATTCGTAAATATCCATTTATCAAGAGTGCAACTAAGAAGATAAAAAGGCAGGAAGTTCTGATTGATGAAGCACTTTAAGACAGATAAGGAAGTATACCTGTGAGAAATGACTGTGTCAGTATCCCAGCAATGATTTCTTCGGAACTCTCAAAATTTTCTCTTGTCCATTTATGGAGAACACCCAAGGTACTGCCAATGCTGCATGCGATCATATAGGAGACCTCTTCCTTGGAGTGCATGGAAGGCGTTGTTTTCCGGGTGGCATCTGTTACATAACGATGGAACATAGTTAAAGCCTTTTCAAAGAATTCATCGCCTCTTGGACTCCGGAGAATATTTGCCAGAAACGGATTCGTTTTGGTATAATTACAAATTGTCAGAAAGAAAGATTTGCATATATCCTGATTGTTTTCAGGATGAAAGTCTTCCATGAGGGTGAAAATATCCTGGATAGTTTTATCTTCAACAGCAGTTATAAGAGCTGGAATATTTTCGTAGTGGTTATAGAATGTACTGCGGACAATTCCGGCTCTTTTTATGATGTCGGTCACGGTTATTTTTTCTATTCCTTTTTCTTTCAATACCAATAAAAATGCATCACAAATGGTATCTTCAATAAAGCAGTAGCGTTCATCGGATATTTCATGCAACATAGTGGTCTCCTTTCTGATGTGTATTTATTTTATCACAGTTTTTATACAACCGGGTAAAAATGTAATGAAAATAGCCCCTTTTTCTGTATTTATGTAAAAAAAGTTTATAATATCTTTATTTCCCTTACGAAATATGGTAACATGTGAAAGTAAATTCGAAAACAGAGGAAAAGCAGATGAAGTACAGATGCGTGGTTTCAGATTTGGACAGAACGATTTTAAGACGGGATGGGATTTCCCATAGAACAAAGGAAGTTCTTGAAAAACTGGCAGACAGCCACGTTATTTTTATTCCGGCAAGTGGAAGATCTGTTTATTCCATTCCAGAATGCATCCGGGAGATTCGGGGTGTCCGGTATGCGATCACATCCAATGGGGCAGCAATCTATGATTTATCAGATGATCATTCAGTATATAATTTAAAATTACGACCGGAAGTACCGGAGCAGATATTTGATCTGGTTACGGATAAAGATGTATTCTTTGAATGTTTTATAGACGGTAGAGGATATACATCTGAGATATATTATGAGAATCCAATGAATTTTGGAGAGTCAGAGGATATCAGTGCTTATGTAAGAAGCACCAGAACGCCGGTGCCTGATATAAGGCAGTTTATTTTACAGCATAATACGGAGTTGGATTCGATTTCGATTGTAGGACCGACAGAGAAAAAATACCGTATCATGCATGAATTAACACAAAATATCCATACTGTTTATGTAACATCCGGAGCGCCGCGATTGATCGAGATATCTGATCGTCATTCCGGCAAACATAATGGGTTAAAGGAAATTTTACGATTCCTTGGAATATCAATGGAAGAAACAATTGCTTTCGGCGATGGAGATAATGACAGTGAGATGTTAGCAGAAGCCGGACTTGGTGTTGCGGTTTTAAACGCGACAGAGTGTTGCAAGAAAGCGGCGGATCTTGTGATCGGTGATTATCTGGATGACAGTGTTGCCGAATTCCTGGAAGAAACAGTGCGGTAACGGCACACAGAATTTTGATTATAAAGCATGGCATATATCTGTAGTGAGGGACAGGTAGACAACCAATGCTTTTAATAAGAATAAACAAAAGAAAGGAAGGGAAGTATGGATAAATTTTTCCACATTTCAGAGCGCGGTTCTAATGTTCGTACAGAGATTATGGCCGGACTCACAACATTTTTTGCCATGGCATACATTGTCCTGGTAAACCCAAATCAGGTAGCAGCAGATGGTAAGGCTGGATGGCTTGTTGCAGAAGGTGCAAGCGCAGCAGAAGTAGGCAGGGTATGGAATGCAGTATTTATCGCATCCGTTCTTGTGGCTGTTATCGGTACACTTCTTATGGCATTCCTTGCCAGAATGCCGTATGCACAGGCATGTGGTATGGGACTGAATTCATTCTTCTGTACCTCATTTGTATCCGGTGCATTCTTTGCAGGTTGCAGCGTGATTGAAGGTTATCAGTCAGGTCTTGTTATCATCCTGTTATCAGGTATCGTATTCCTGATCCTGTCCGTAACCGGACTTCGTAAGTACATTGCGACAGCCATGCCGGAATGTCTGAAGAAATCAATACCGGCCGGTATCGGTTTGTTCATCGCATTGGTTGGCTTAAAGGGCTCAGGTCTTGTACAGGCGAACAAGTATACACTGGTACAGATCTTTGATTTCCATGGAGCAATCTCAGGCGCAGAGACACCGGCAGCTGCATGGAAAGCAGTTATTCCACCGGTTGTAACTATCATCGGTATTATCCTGATCGCAGTTCTTGCAAAGTTAAATGTAAAGGGAAATATCGTAATCGGTATCATTGTTTCCACAGTTCTTTATTATGTATTTAATCTGGAGACACCATCTTTTGATGTATCCAGCATCGGTCAGTCTTTCAAAGACTTTGGCGAGATCGGTTTCCTTGGATGCTTCAAGGCGGATGCATGGAGAAATGCATTTGAAAGCCCATATGTTGGTGGCGTGTTCTCAGGTATCATGCTGATCGTTGCATTCTGTCTGGTAGATATGTTTGATACGATCGGAACCTTATATGGAACCGCATCACAGGCAAATATGTTAGATGAGAATGGTGACCCGATCAACTTAGATAAGAGTATGATGTGCGACTCTATCGGTACAGCAGCAGGTGCTATTCTTGGTACATCGACATGTACAACCTTCGTTGAGTCAGCATCCGGTATCGCAGCAGGTGGTAGAACAGGTCTTGCAAGTTTAGTTACAGCAGCCTGCTTCGCAGTATGTCTGTTCTTAAGCCCAATCGCAGGTGTGATCCCAACATGTGCAACAGCTCCGGCACTGATCTTTGTAGGTGTATTAATGGCTAAGAACTTTGCCAAGATCGATATGGATGATATGCGTTCAGCAGTTCCTGCGTTCCTTACCTTCCTTATGATCCCATTAACCTATTCTATCTCAAATGGTATCGGTGTAGGATCAATTTCATACGTTCTGATTACCTTATTCACAGGTAACTACAAGAAGAAAGATATCGTTGTAACGATCATCGCAGCGTTATTCGTTGTAAAGTTCATCTTTGTTACAATGTAAAAATATCATCATTTTATTAAAAGAAAATACCGGCAGCCACATTTCTTTTAAGTGGCTGCCGGTATTTTTATGCATAAAAAATATGCACCAGAGTGGAATCGAACCACCGCACACGGCTCCGGAGGCCGTTGCTCTATCCACTGAGCTACTGGTGCATGACTTATATATAATACAATATTTCGCTGAAATAATCAAATATTTTCTTATATTTCTTCGCTGAATTATGAATACTTCCTGGATGAACTTGCAAAATACAGAACAGAATGGTAGAATTTTGTCGATATAAAATATGAAAAGGAGCATAGGAAAATTGAATCATAAAAAAAACAGTTTTCTTGGTGATACATATATAAAGACAAAAGAAGGAGAGATCGTGATCCGGGCTGGAATGAAGCTTGCGATCGGCTGGGTGATATTTGCATTATTGTGTTCCTGTTATGTGTACGCATTTTTTATCAGAAAACCCAAAATTGTGCCGGGAGAAAATAATACGGTTGAGCTGACGATTCCGGAGAATGCATCATATAAGAAAAGTGATGTTTCAGAGATTAATGATCTGGTTAGTAAGTATCTTACGGCAAAAGCAGCCTGTGATCAGGCAACGTTACAGTCACTGGTGACGGATCCAACCGAGTTTGATGATATGTCAGTATTGGAAAACTCTGCAAAATACCTAAAAGGTTTTGAAGATACGACCTGTTATCTGGCAGATGGTTATGCAGAAGGAGAATATGTTGTGGTTGAATTGTCCTATATGGACATTGCGGACGTAGAATCAAAGCCGCTTGATATCGTGACCTTCTATATTATAACAGACCAGGACGGTTCGTATAAGATCGCTAATGGGGAGCTGTCAAATGCACAGCTTTCTTATCTGAACAGCTTTAAGGCATCAAAAGATATTCAGGATATCTATGTTCATGTAAAAGAGAATACAGAATATCTTCTGGATACAGATAAAACATTCCGGGCATTTTATGATTTGATCAGCAAACCGGCTACAACAGAGAATACTGCAGCTACACCGGAAGATGCACAATAGGAAGGATATTTTAGCTGATTCTGCAAATGTGTGAACCAGTTAGCAGTAGGTTTGTAAGCAGATATCAAGACATAAAAAGTTCCATAAAAGAATTCTTTGGATATGACAGAATTCTGATACGGAACTTTTTTGTTTTATTATTTGCCTTATATAATATAGAAGTTACAGACGACCGTCCGCAGACATACTAGATAGCATTTTCTTCATTTACAGGAGATACAATACCGATGTCGATTCCACGAGTTTGAACGGGAGTGGAGAATACGATCTGTGTTTCTGTATTTCCGAATCGCTGTAGCTGGCCAATGAAAGAATCCAGTTCCATTGTGCTTGGAAAACAAACCTTCATCAACATAGAGTAGGCACCGGTCACACAATTACATTCCAGTACATTGGGGCAGGCATCGATAAAGGGATAAAAGGTTGGTTTCTGTTTTGGATCGAGTGCCATGTGTATAAATGCGGTAATGTGATACCCCAGAGCTTCCGGGTTGATGCCTGCATGGTATCCGGTGATCACACCTGCCTTTTCCAGCCGGTCGATTCTTGCGGATACCGCAGGAGAGGAGAGAAATACTTTATTTGCCAGATACTTTAAAGGGGTTCTGGCATTGTGCTGTAATAAATGTAATATTTTCTTATCAATATTATCCATATATTCACGTCCTTTATAAAATGTTATAACTTCAGCTTCTAAATTTAAATACAAAAAAAGGTGCGTTTCCGTAGAAACACACCTTTGCGTTTGCCTTATTATACGTCGGAAAAAGAGAAAAAACAAGCCCCGAAATTGAAAAGTTGTAATTGTTTACTTTTAATGATCAGAATGGTATGATTAAAAAGATATGGTTATAAAGAAAACAGATAAAAAGAGCGACAAAACAGTCGCAGCAGAGAGACAGAACAGGAAGGGTCATGATATGGCAGAAGGCATTCGAATTAATAAATATCTGAGCGAAGCTGGCATTTGTTCCAGACGTGCGGCAGATGAATATATATTAAAAGGCAGGATCACAATAAATGGGAAGCCTGCGGAAATGGGACAGAAGATAGAGGCAAATGACAGGGTAATGGTCGATGGAAAGCCTGTAAGAAAGCGTGAAGAGACAGTTATTCTTGCATACAATAAACCACTGGGCCTGACCTGCACGGCAAGTCATGATGATCCGGATAACATCTTTGATCATATTAAGTATCCGATCCGATTGCAGTATGTAGGAAGATTAGATAAGGATTCACAGGGATTACTGCTTTTGACAAACGATGGAGACCTGTCAAACAGTATCCAGAAGTCAGTCAATAATCATGAGAAGGGATATCGTGTCCGTGTGAATAAGCCGATCACGGACGAATTTTTAACACAGATGGCGGCAGGTGTTCCGATTCTTGATACGGTGACAAAAAAATGTCGTCTGTATAAGATTGATAATTATTCCTTTAAGATCATAATTACACAGGGGCTGAATCGCCAGATCCGCCGAATGTGCGAATATTTTGGATATAAGGTCGTAAATCTGAAACGGCTTCGAGTGATCAATATTCGTTTGGGAAATCTGAGACCGGGTGAGTACCGCCATTTGACAAAGGAAGAAGAAACAGAACTCAGACGTTTAGTGGAACGAAAAGAAGAAGTAAAAACAAAGCGGGAAGAAGCACAGCCGGATAATAAAAATGAACAGAATGTTGTTGGAAATAAGAGGTATGTCAGTTGGAAAAGAGAGACAGAATCAAAGAATTAGTTGAAAAACTGAATGAGGCATCAAAGAAATATTATCAGGAAGATACCGAGATCATGAGCAATCTGGAATATGATGCCTTGTATGATGAACTGGTAGAACTTGAAAAAGAGACAGGAATTGTAATGTCGAACAGTCCGACGGTTCATGTCGGATATAAGACAGGAAGTAAATTGCCAAGGGAAGCCCACGGGCAGCCAATGCTGTCTCTGGATAAGACCAAGAGTGTGGGAGCATTGGCAGCATGGCTTGGCACACATCAGGGTGTGATCTCATGGAAGTTAGACGGACTTACAGTCGTCCTTACCTATGAGAATGGTATACTTGTAAAAGCCCTTACCAGAGGGGATGGTTTAGTTGGAGAAGTTATAACGAATAATGCAAGAGTATTTGCAAATATTCCGAAAGAGATTCCATATAAGGGTAAGCTGACGATCCGTGGAGAGGCAGTTATCAAGTATTCAGATTTTGAGAAGATAAATGAGCAGATCGCAGATGCAGATGCAAAATATAAAAACCCGAGAAACTTATGCAGCGGCTCTGTCAGACAGTTGAATAACCGCATTACAAAAGAGAGAAACGTACATTTCTTTGCCTTTAATCTGGTGGATGGAGAAGATGTGGACTTTAAGAATTCCTTTTCCTATGAATTAGACTGGCTGGAGCAGCAGGGCTTTGATGTCGTAGAGCATTATTTGATCGATGCTGATAAGCTGCCGGAGCGTGTAGCAAAGTTTGCAGAACAGATTGAGCAGAACGATTTTCCTTCGGATGGTCTGGTACTGGTGTTAGAAGATCTTGCATATGGAAAGAGTCTCGGTAGAACAGCGAAGTTCCCAAGAGACAGTATGGCATTCAAATGGGCGGATGAACAGGCAGTGACCCATCTGCAGTATGTGGAGTGGAGCCCTTCCAGAACGGGACTTATCAATCCGGTTGCGGTATTTGATCCGGTGTCCCTTGAAGGAACAACAGTCAGCCGTGCAAGTATCCATAATGTCAGTATCCTTCGGTCGTTGCAGCTTGGGATCGGAGATGAGATCTCGGTCTATAAGGCAAATATGATCATTCCGCAGATTGCCGAAAATCATACCAGAAGTGGAAATGTACCGATTCCGGAATCCTGTCCTGCCTGTGGTGGTCTGACAAAGATCGTGACGGAGGGAGAGGGTGTAGATCAGGTAGAGACCCTTTATTGTACCAATGAATTCTGCCCTGCAAAGAAGTTAAAATCATTTGCTCATTTTGTATCCAGAAATGCTATGAATATTGACGGTCTCTCAGAAGCCACGATAGACAAATTTATTGAACAGGGATATCTGGATCATCTGGATGATCTCTATCACCTGAATCGTCATGAAGAAGAGATCGTTGAGTTGGAAGGCTTTGGAGAGAAGTCTTATGCGAAGCTGATTCAGGCTGTTGATACATCCAGACACACAACGATGAACCGTTTTGTCTATGGCCTTGGAATTCCTGGGGTCGGAGATGCAACAGCGAAGCTGATCTGCAAACATTTTAAAAATAACCTGGATCAGATCATGCATGCGGATGTAGAAGCATATACAGAGATTGATGGAATCGGAACAGTGATCGCAGAGGAAATTGTAAGATATTTTAAAAATCTGTCGAATTGTGCTATTATAGATAGGTTGCTTCGTGAATTAGAGTTTGAAGCAGAGACTGAAACGGTACCACAGACGCTTACAGGTATTACCTTTGTAATAACCGGAAGTCTGGTACAATTTGCAAACCGGGATGAGATGAAGCAGTATATCGAAGACCGGGGCGGAAAGGTAGCAGGTTCTGTATCTTCAAAGACCGGATATCTGGTCAATAACGATGTGACATCCACATCTTCGAAGAATAAAAAAGCACAGAGTCTGGGAATACCGATCATTTCAGAAGCGCAGTTTCTGGAACAGTTTTCCTGATAATATAGAAACAGAAAAATGGCAGTTGGAATAGAAAGGACTTGATAGAAAATGCCAATTAGAGTTGACGATGATTTACCGGTAAAGAAAATACTGGAGGATGAGAATATCTTTGTGATGGGTTCAGACAGAGCCATCCGTCAGGATATCCGTCCGCTTGATATATTGATATTGAACCTGATGCCTTTAAAGCAGGATGCAGAATTACAGCTTATGAGAAGTCTGTCAAATACGCCGCTTCAAGTGAATATTTCCCTGATCCGTACGATGACATATGAATCCAAGCATGCACCAAAAGGCCATCTGGAACGGTTCTACACCGATTTTTCCAGCATCAAAGATCGGAAATGGGATGGATTCATTATCACAGGAGCACCGATCGAGAAGATGGAATTTGAAGATGTAGAATACTGGGATGAATTAAAAGAAATCATGGACTGGTCGGAGAAAAATGTAACCTCCACGATCCATATCTGCTGGGGCGCACAGGCAGGTCTGTATTATCGGTATGGGGTGCAGAAGTATGAGCTGGATAAGAAATTATCAGGAATCTATATGCATCATACCTTCCACAGAAAGACACCGCTTGTTCGTGGGTTTGATGATATTTTTTATGTACCGCATTCCAGATATACAGGTGTAGACAAAGATGAGATCGTAAAAAATCCGCATCTGGAGATCGTAGCGGAGTCCGATGAGGCAGGTCCTTATCTGATCATTGGCGATGAAGGAAAGAATATATTCGTAACCGGACATCCGGAATATGATATTCTGACGCTTGATAAAGAATATAAGCGTGATCTTGCAAAGGGACTGAATCCGGATATTCCGGTAAATTATTATCCGGACAACGATCCAAGCAAGACACCGATCAAATCCTGGCGTTGCCATGCTAATACATTATATGCCAATTGGCTGAATTATTACGTATACCAGATAACCCCGTATTTATGGACAGAAAAGCAAGAAAAACCTTGAAAAACCTTGTGTTATCAAGGGATTAAAGCAAAACCATAAAATCGAGAAAACTGGAATAAGTTGTTATATCTTGATATAATTTGGTATATTTTGATGTATTGATGGAGACAAAATGGAGACTCTTCAAAAACCGTGGAGACAAAATAATAAAGAACTAGAGACAAAGAATCTTTGCAAATCGTAAAAAATAGGGCATACAGAAATTAATCTGTATACCCTATAATTTTATGCTAACATATTGTCGTCAGGTTCAATGACGCATTTACCATAGCCTGTCTGATCATCACATGCAAGATACTTTTTAGTATCAATACTAAATACATATCTGTTTCCCTGGTTCTTGTTAATCAAACACCGATACAAGCCATTTATAACGGTATTTTCCCCCGGTAGCGGAATCACTGTCATAACTACATAGTCATCTGCATATCCATATGTACTTTCGCAAGAAATACTATATGTCTCGCCACCATCGATCCAGAATCTGTACCCAGATCCTATATATCCGTATACTCCGATATTTGAATTATCCTGTAATGTCGCTGTACTTATCAAATATGATAACTGTGTTCCTGTCGTCATTGTGTCTGAAATAAATACAAAGAATGTCGCTCCATTTTTCCCGTTTGCATATCTTAGCCTGAAATTCTTTGCACTGTTTCCATTCATATTCTGGTTAACTACCGTTGCTGGTTTGTTTGTTCCTGTCTGTTCTACACCGTTTATGTACTGCCGAATCGTAAAATTACTGCCGGATATAGAACAAATGAATCCATCTTTTGTAGACTCTCCGCTATACAGAATCCACTTGCTGCCGCTTGTGACTGTACTTAACTTACATCTAAGCGCATCAGCAATCTGCTGCATCACTTCATCCGTGATTGTTACAATATAGCTGTTGTCAACCAAGTTTGACAACATTAACTCCTTATATCCTTTCATCATTCACCCTCCTGTTCTATCGTGCATGTTCCATATATGTTTTTTACCGTTCCGTCACTTGTAATGGTTGTATCAGCTTTCCCATACACACCATATCCGACTGACTGGATCTGCTTAATCTTCTCTGCCATCGTTTCAAATCCATCACTGACAGATTTTTTTAACGTTTCAATATCGGTATTACATTTTTCAACTTGTTGAGATAAATCACCTACATCTACAGCACCATGTTCTTCATAATAATCCTTATCATAATAGGTAATCATAGGCAATCCACTTGCTTTACATCTAACCATACATGTTCCACCTTTCCCAAAAGTAGGAAAGATATCATTTATTTCATCTTTATAATAATTAAAATAAATATATTTAGCATTGTAAGGGGCGCAATATATCATCGTAGTAATATTGCCCTTGGAAGCTTTTTCATTATGTGCCACATAAGAAATTTCGCCCTCGTCATCAATCACAACAAACGGGTATTCAAGATCGGATTTTAATTCTATAGCTCCTGCATCAGCATTTAATACAACACAATTGATAGAATCATCATAATTATTATCTGTATTTAAAACTTTTTCACCTGTGGCATAATTGAAACCATCGCAAGTTCTTGTACTCAACAATCCTTGCTTTGCGATACCGTCCTTATAAAAGTCTCTTACAATGCGATTAATTGGGTATACAGCGTTATCCAAGAAATATTGATATATTTTTTCATATATAACTTTATTCTTTACAGGATTTTCGGATTCGGATGATAATTCATCATCTATATTACCAAAACCACCGTCCTTGATACATTTAACAATCTGATTACTTGACCATGTTGTATTTTCGGAGATGTTATCATCGGCAATTTCAGGTATATGAGTTACCTTTTCTAATGCATCAACTAATGTATTAAACTCATTTGAACTTTTAATGTCTCCATCCTGAATAACTTTTTTAGCAACTATCATTTTACCTGTCACGGTAGAAATAGCAGTACCTTGCTCAGTTAATAAGATGTCATATTCAATTTCACCAGGCTTAACCGTTGCATTTTTACCGAAAGAAAAGACAAGAAGATTATTCCTCTTGTCTTTATCTAAATTCGATATAATAACGGTCTTATCTGGCTTTTTAATATTGATAACAGCATCTAGTTTTGATATATCTACTGGTTTTCCAGCATTTACGATTTTAAACTTAACAATACGATTAATGTCGCCTTGTTTGGCGTATATAGTGCCAACAGCGGCATGATTCATAACGTCAAGTATTATATATTGTGTTTCATTTATTTTAGCCATTTCGTCCTCCTAACCCTTATATCCATATGCGATCATAGCAATAGGGGTATATGTAATTTTAATTGTACACGGGCGATTAACCACAATTCGATTTTTAACGGTTTCGTCTACATCTTGATATGTATTGATTAATCTAGATAATAAGAAATTACAGTCCTTTCCTAATTGCCTACCAGTTATGCTACTTGTCACAAGTTGAGATGCCCCATTAATAGTAATAATCTCATCCACACTACAATTATCAATCTTAAATTGTCTGTCAAGAATTAATAATTTGTTCTCTTGGTCTACATAATAACTAGAAATAGTTAAGTCGCCAGCTTCTTTACATGTAATAATATAATCAGCGTTTATATAACCATATTTATCGCTACTGATTTCAAATTCTGTTTCTCGAATATTCGCTGATAAATCACAATTAATAAGCAAATCATCTTGTAAAGCATATGGTGTATTGGCTGTAAAAGTCAAATTAAAACCAATGATTTGATCATTTATCATCACTTGTTTTGCAGAAAAATTACCAATCCAGTAGATATTCTCATAACCAGAACAATTGATTCTGAATTTCTTGTTTTTTAGAGAAAGCCACTTTTGAATTTTTCTCGCTTGTGCAACAGTCAGATAATCTATATCTGAATTACACATGTTTACACATATAGAGAGTGGAAGAGTAAATGGCTCATCATATGTCGTAGAATATAAATTGAACCAATCCGATCCAGATGATTTTTCTTGATTTAGTTTTAATTCCACACCGACTTCCACCATACCCGATCCACTATCAAAATTACAACACATGCAATTAAAATCCGATAATGTTTTATCGCCAAAAGTAAAATCATTTACGAGCATTTTGTTACCTCCTATAATACAGCAATCCAGCTAACACTCATACTATTTGAGTCGTTTCGAGTTACATATATATCGAATCCATTTTTAGTTACATTTAAAACGGATACTCCTTTAACAATTGTTCCTGGAACTGACGATATAGGAGTAGCAACAACAGTTGGTATTGCATCAAATGCGCTACTAAATGTCACTGATGTTTTGGTTGGTGTATTCGCCGTTGATTTACATGTGACTGTACCTTTTTGACAAAAGCCAGTGCTAGACCTTGCATACAATTTACCTTGTAATGTTACACCAAAATACGGATGACCAGTAGAACCTGTTTGTTCCATTAGTAATCCATAATTAGTCGTAGAATTATTAACATTAATTGTTATTCCCATATTAGTAATTAATGTAGATGCACGTCCTCGTGTATCATCATCTACACCTACATTTACTTCTGTACCAAACACACGCCCATCTTTGCTTACTCTAAATGGGCAATCAGAATAATTATCGTGAGAAATTCCTCCTGTTGCAAATGTCCATGTTGTGTTTGCAGTTGGAATTTGCATTACTGAAACCTTTTCGCCACTATTAGCAGGATCTCCACTATATATTTTACCATCTGTTATAGTCCAACCTGCCAGACTTGCCCATGAAGCTCTCATTTTACCATCTTTACTTACTCTAAAAGGACAATCACTATAATTACTATGAGATGTGCCACCAACCGCAAATGTCCATAAATTATTCTTTTGTGGCATCTGCATAACCGCTACAGGATTATCTGCTGATCCATCACCACCATATAACTTACCATTTTCAATATTCCAACCACCGACCGAACCTTTAATAGAATAGATACTGCCATCATATCCAACATGAAATGGTGCATTATTGCTATCATTACTGCCAGCCCAAAAAGCTTGGTTTTCACCCATTCCTGTACATGTATCGTCACTTCCTGTTATGAGATATGTATCTGTAATATTAAATCTACCAATCGTACCTTTCGAAGCATTTATCGTACCACTTATATTTGCATTGCTCGCATATAAATCGCCACTTGTTGTAACGCCAAACTTCGAACCAGCGGTGAAACACCAACCAGAAATAGCGGATGAACCACCAATCGCTTTATTCTCTGTAGTTCCTATTGACATTAATACTGATTTATCTGTACCCCAAATTCCATTACTGAGATTGTTTGCACCAATTTTGAATCCACCAAGTTGTCCAGAATTACTTATAATAGTACCGTTCAGATATACATTATCCGCATATAAGCCATAACCGACACAATCATAAGTGCCACATTTTAATCCGTCAAGATACCCTAATCTTACACTCGGAATAGTATACACAGTGTCAGGATCAGAGCTTGATTTACTGCCCCAAATGTCTACATAAGGTGCAGAATTTGCACTACCTATAGCAGACATTCTAATACCGACAGGTGAATATACATTCTTAGTAGTTGAGCCAATTTTTTTACCATATCTCTGATAGAGCATTACACTAATATCACTGTAAGATGCGCCATTTTTAGCCGTAGAAAAATGATCGGCTATTGAAGATTCGACAGTAAGTGTTAATGACATAGTATTAGCAGTTGTATTCAATTTAGCAGCCATAACACCACTACACCTAATATTTAAGCCATCAATTTTACCTTGAAATTTAATTTTAGAATTTTGTGCCCAACGAACCCCTTGAATAGAATCAGAAGTAATTGCTGTTTTATCTAAGATAGAAACAGTAATAGTTGTAGCACTTGCTTTAGATACATTAACTGTTGCACCTGATTGAATATATATTATAGGAGCAACACAGAATTCACCACCTAAGTCTTGAATAGTATTTAATTCATACTTAAATGCTTTCAGAGTATCATTGATTGTTACATTTGTTGCTGTAATATTATTAGCGGCGAGAGAGTTGTTAATTGTGACTGGAACTGAGAATTTTGCAGAAGATGTGTTGAATAAAACTCTGCTACCAGAATCTCCTACTTGAAAAGTCCCGTCCGTTCGTACCGTACTTTTGCCAAAATATACTCCACTACCAAAAGCAATTTGGTCGTTTATTCCTAGCCAACTATATCCGTTATCTCTGATAGCTATTTTATTATTGAGAGACAATTTTCCGTTGGTTGCCGAATTACCAACATTCAATGTACCAGTAGTGGTAGCATTACCATTAACAGTTAATCCGCTTGTCGTTACACTCGTAGCAGTTATATCATTAGCATTTAATGTTTTTACGACCAATGAATCGCTGATATTTATATCTTCACAAAAAAGCTTACCCAGTAATCTACTTGATCCTGTGACAAGCAAATTTCCTAATTGTGCCAAGTAAAATCACACTCCTTTCTAAAGAGAGCAATTTACTTGCCCTCCACAACTGTATTTTCTTTAATTTCTTCGTCTTTCTGAATTTTATCCATAAATGACAACATATCAATATCACGGATATTTAATCTGCAATCATCGGGAAGAGTATCATACACTGATTCCATATCGAATACAGAAAGAGTAATTTCGGTTCTGTCTTCTAATACTTCATCTAATTTACGCTGGCATTCCGCTGCATCAGCTTGATATTCCTCTGCAAATTCTTTCTTCACTTCAATTCTTTTTGAGCCATTAACCTCTACCTCTTCAGTCTTACCAGCTTCAATATATTTATTTCCTAATGACTGTGTTAATTCATTTCTCATTTCAATTAAACTCTGTGCAGTCTTATTTACTTCCTGCATATTTGTACGAAGTGCTAACTGTACTCTAAACGGCAGAACATTAAACTTTTCTTTATCTTCCTGTCTGCTCTGTGCATACCATTCTGCAATATTTACCAATTCAATGTTGTAAAATTCCTTTGTTGTAATCTTCTTATTAAATGACATAATAAATTCTCCTTTTTCTCAACTAAAATTAGGGCATATAACAGCCCATTAACTTATTCTCCATACGGTCTGAATATATGTCCGAACACGACATAGTAAGGTTTATTCTCATCATGAAGCACCTTATATTCAAACCAGTCCAATATAAAAATTGATATACATACAATCACAAACCAAGCACAACAGAAGAGGACATTAAGTTGATTCTGTGCAAATGTTCCCCAAAGTCCCCTGTAGTCCCATATAGTAAAATCTTGATTGAATGTAATACCAAATAAATATTCCAACATGATAGAAGTCAAACCACCAAATAATACTTGCCATGCTAAATCCATATCATATGTGAACATATTGTTATACTGTGAAATGATAATTCCCACAATAAAAGCGAGTATGAACATCGTCCAATGTGTCCAACCTCGCCATAAGATTTCTAAACCACAATATATAAAACCAGATACTATACCAATGCTAGTTAGCTGTAGTATCTTTTGTAGTAGTTTCTGTATTTTCGCCATCTGAATCACCACTTTCTGATGTAGAGGTATCCGTGTCAGGTGTATTATCTGAGTCATCTGTAGTTCCTGAACCGCCCATAAACCCAGCAATAAGTCCCTGTATAATCTCAAGAGTATTAGCTATAATCTCGTTATACTGTGCCTGATATGATTCATTAAGAGGTGTGTCATATGTATAAGACATAATTGTATCTCTGTTTGTCTCTCCGTCTAACTGTACACGAAGCAGATTACATTTAGTAGTTTCCTGAGTAATCTTTAACTGCATCTGAAGATAGAGTGATATAATTACTTTAGCAGGAAACATACGACATTCGTTGCCATTTGAGTGATATGGAAGATATGCAACTGCTGGATTCTGCATTGCAGTCAAACAGAGAGAAGAGATATTGTTCTGATCATGTTGTTCAAGGCTGAATGTCTCTGTGCCCTTATCTGTTTCTATTTGTACACCCTTTGATATTTCTGCTGTACAGGTATTATTGAGTACACCTTTCTTGTATGTCTTAATTTCCTCGTCAGACATTGTATTAAAATCTATAACAGGATTTACAATATCCTGTAAACTCTGAACTTGTTCAGCGAGATTATTCTTTGTTAGTCTAACCGCCAAGCAATCTACAAATTGGTTCACATCTTCATTATACTGTGCACCACAGTCTGTAATGTCAGAGTATGTATCGTATATTTCGTATAAGCCAACAGATATATCATTCTGGAATATCTGTATAGCTGTTATTTTCTTGAAATTCTCCTTAACTCCACGTAAGTAATCTGTCTGCAAATAGAGCACAGGATCATTCGCAAAATCCTGTGCAGAGAACTTTACAAGAGTATAGGTTTCTTTATTATTAACTAGAACGTAACTTCGCATTTAACGCTCCTTTCTACATAATAAAAGAGCCTACCGAAGTAGACTCTATGTGTGTTAATTACTTGATTTTAAATTTCCCATATTTCGTTACAAACGACAAAATCATTCGCAATTCTGATTTTAATGTTATCGTTGATTGCGTATTTTAATAGATTCTCATCTTCAACAACCGCATCTGTTTCATATATTTCAGTAGTAATTAGATTTCCTTGCTTAGTTATATTACTCATTCTGCAATCACCTCGCCAGCTAACATTAAGTTTCCATTATTATCCACTGAAGCAGAGGATTGATATAATTCAAGAATATTAGAATCAGAAAGGGCAGTAGCATAGATGCGGAAATCAGAAAGTTGCCCATTAAGATAATTTGAAATACCATCTCCACCTTGAGAGGATGCACCAATTGTACCTACGTTTGAAATTAATTTCATATCTCCAACCGTATTTACCGTTTGTTTTAATATTCCATTAACATACAATTTTTTACAGGATGATGACCTAGTTACAACTACATGTATCCATTCGTTTGCTGATATTGTATAGTCTGAAAAAGTGCACTGTCCATTATCGTCAAACCTAATCTTATTGCCAATTTTAAATAAAGCAATTCCATTTCCAACGGCAGTTCTCATAGTGCATATAGTTGAATTACCAGTTATGTCATCAAATTTTACCCAACAAGATATTGTAAAATCTGTTGAAGAAGATGTTATAGGATTTTGAAATTTTAAATATTGGTTGTTTCCATTAAATACATAACTTCCTTTGTATCTAGGCGTATCACTTGACCAAGTAGGGCATGTAGAATCTGTTACACTACCATTGTTTTCATATCCACTTGTATCATAAATTATATTGTCATAAAAGGAAGCATCATCTTCAGGGGCTGATGTCCAAGGTGTAGCGGTAGAAGATTTTTCGAGTTTGACATTTTTAAGTCGTGCTGTAAAACTTGCTTCGACATTTGCGTTTGAATTGTAGAAAGATATATAATTTTGTTGCCCAACATTTGAAGATGCTTGCTGAGGAATAGTAACGGTTTGTTTTACATGATACCATTTATTTAATTCACATCCGTTTTGTCCTACTACGGGTAAAATATGTCGAGTTACCCCTCTCCAAGCTCCAGTTGCGGTTTCTCCACTTGGGGCATTAGTATATCTTTGTCCCATCCAGAATTCCCCCCTATTAGAACCTGTAGGAAAATTCCAAGCAGTGTACATTATGTCATACGACCATGTATATTTTTCGCCAACCGGGTAATCTCTGCATCCATATACAAATCCGTCATAAAGACTAATAGTTGCATAAGTTTTTTTTGATTTTAAAGTGAACTCTCCATATTCGTCTGTTACAGTTGGAAAATTTTTGAAAAAACCTGCTTTCTCGTTTCCTTTACCGTTTTTGATCAGATTTCTACCACCGATCTTTCCGTCAATTTCTCCGAGAGGGTAGTGGCAGACTAATCCTTTTGATATTTCCTTGACTTGGCGTGGGGATAAACACTCATTATAAATTCGGAAGTCGTTTAATTTTCTATAAGCATTTTGCCAAACAACCCTTGTCTGATATTCAAAAGATGATGAATTACTTACGCTACTATATGTATATTTTTTGATACCATTAATATAAACCGTCATAATTGGATTATGATATGTTACGGTAACATGTGTCCATTGATAAGATGGCAATACTCCCTTGTAAATTGGAGTCATCATAAATGCGTTTGCAGCATCATTCATCCAACTTAAATGTAAATCATTACATGTAGGATATTGAAAAATAGAAAACTTCCGATTATTAAATTCTACATTAGTATTAATATTTCCAAATATTGTGCCACCTTTTGACCCTTCTTCTGCATTTACGTATATCCAAAAACAAATTGTCAATGCTTGGTTATTTAAAATTTTAGATGTCATTGTAGCACTCATATCAAACTGCCCTTGTTCAAGACATTTTCCTAACTTACCATCATTAAAAAATGTTGGGTCAATACTGGTAATAAATTCATCATTAATCAATCCTTGATTTTTCGTTGTCCCATCTGTGAATGGAAACCATAAACATAGCAATCTATCACACTCCTTTCTCTAAAAATAGGAGAGTAGTACCAAACCTACTCTCCATAATATACTATATATGCCTATGCAAAAACAAAGTTTAAGCACTGTAATTCGGCGTTATATTCTAACGTAACGGCATCTCCGATCATTGCCTTATCTGCGCTTATTTGCCCCTCAGAAGCGATTCCTCCCCTTACTTTCAGTGCGCCAGTGGTCTTACTGGTAGAAGCTGTGGCAGATGAAATCGTTGTTTCCTTCGAGAAGGTTTTTACTCCTGATATGGTTTGTGTTGTATCTATTGTGACATATTTAGATGTAATTACATTGCCTGCACCATCTTGGGTTGCTTTGGTAGCTGAAGCTACTGATTGAGAACAAATATTTGCAGATGTAATTATAATATTACCATTATGAGTAAATCTATTTGAGCTTGTTGTGGTAAAATTAATACCCCAATAATTAGATATATTTAACCAATTAACCCCATCATCAGCTCTATATGTACCAAGTCCGTACCAACTACAGCCTGTAGAATTGACACTGGTAGCCGAAGGAGTCCATCTAAGAATTTGGGACGCAGATGATGAGATGATCGTACCAGTCATACTTCCACCAGTAAGAGGAAGATACGTTGAACTAATCACATTACCATTACCGTCTTGAGTAGCTTTGGTAGCCGAATCAGCAGACGTAGCCTTCGTTGCAGTAGCAGCATTACCTGTTATACTAATTCCCCATGTACCACTTGCTCCTGTACCGTCCTTTTTAGGAACATAATCTGTATAATTATTACTTGATAAAACGGTCTGCCATGAACCATATACACCTGCTTTTTGACCACGCATTTGTAATTCTGGATTATCATTAGCAGACATAAACAACTGACCATCATATCCTGCTGTATTATCCCAATAGAAATGTAAAATATGTCCATCAGATTTTGGCTTATTCGTAGTCATTAATTTTGTTGCTTTAAATGTAGCTAATCCACCACTACCTGTAATGGCTATATTAGCATTTGCAGGACGATTACTATACAAATTAGCTAATAAATTAGCCTTTAAAGCATTGCCACCAACACTGTCACTCAGAGCATACTTCGTGCTAGAATTTAATGCATCAGTAATACCATAACCACTTAGCGTAGTAGGATTAGTACCAGCCGTTACATGACCATAAGTGTCAACAGTAACAGATTTATATGTACCAGCTTTCACACCACTTACATTGTGTGTAATCGCAACTGTCTTATCATCACCTACCGTAGCAGCTAATGCACCACTTGCAGTTACACCTGAGAAGTCGATTGTACCACCGCTAGAAACCTTGATAGAATCCAGTTTACTACGTTCCTTTTCGGTCATAAGACCAAGACCAGTCGAACCTATTGCAGTCTGAAGATTAGCCTTTGTTATAGTAATCACGTTGCTTACACATGAATAGTCCGTACCAGCAAGAGTCACCTTTGAAGCATAATTATGTGTATGACTTGATGAAGACGCTCCAATATCAGAGAGAGAAAATGATATGTCTGATGCGCCATCAAATGACTTCTTAGCTGAACCAATTGTAATATTTCTAGCCGTTGTCAACTTACTTGCCGATAAAACATTCTTGGTTGAGTCAGCCGTATTATCTACATTACTAAGACCAACTTTAGATTTCGACAATGTAGGAATATCAGCTTCAACAAGTGTTCTAAATGTTGCCTTTCCATCTGATCCATTAGGAGCAGCAAGTACAGTATTTTTTGTTCGAGTGCCTTGAGCACTATAAACATAAGTTTCCCAATCAGATATATTAGCCATAGTATGTGTGTGTGCAGATGGCGCAAATGTTTTTGGTTTATCGGTGATTCCACTCCAAGGAACATTCGATGCAGTTCCTTTCAAATTACCAATCAAACCATTGGCGAACCTAGCTACGCCACTAACAAGAAGTGTCCCTGCTGTAAGATCATCTACCTCAACCGAGCCATCAAATGACACATTCTGACTAACCGAGTCAAAATCTTTTCTAAGGTATGTGTCTGAAATTGTATTGCCGTTTCCATCCTGAGTTGCCTTTATTGCACTTGCTACATTAAGAGTCGATGGATTTACCCATGATGGGGCAGAAGTACCTCCACTTTGTAATATATAACCAGCAGTTCCAAGAGATAACTGCGACAATGTACCGCTTGCACTTGCATATATAATACCGTTAGCAGTCCAAGATGATTTGCCCGTACCACCATAAGCAACGCCCATAGTTCCAACTGTCAAATCAGCCGAGCCATTCCATGACTTACCATTGATGCTCAATGTATGAGTGAGTTGGTTAGCTTTACTAGCTGTAGCAGTAAGAGTACCATTAACAGTTAAATTACCTGTGACTGTACCACCTGAGATTGGGAGATATGTACTACCTATAGCATCTTTGCGAGCATATTTATCTGAAAGCTTTGTACCATTTTCATAAATAGTACCATCTTTATCTACCTTGAATAGATATTCCCAAGTAGACTGAGAAGAAGACGGATCTTTTACTCTACGAATATACAAGAATTTATTATCCCATTCGTTCTTAGAGCCGAAGATAGGTTCAACCATACCCATATCATAGTATTTCTGTGTTGCTTTATCGAAGACATAGTTACCACCATTGATGGTTGTCCATCCCGATTGAATACCGAGACTACCATCTTGTGACATAAGATACCAATGACCAGCAGTAAGAGCAGCGTTGCCCTTAGAAATCAATGCACTGTATTCTACACCATTCACAAGTGCATCATCTTTATTTCTTATATTATCAAACTCAGCAGAGCCAATATACCAGTTATTATTGGCATCTCCAAAGTAACCTGCATCAGCATTTACTGTACCTTGATAAAAGGCATTACCAACTGAATCTAAATAGAATCCAGGTGTGTGAATTTCTCCATTAGACAAATCAAGAAACGTACCAAGTGAACTATATGTTCCATCGTTACCAGCTACATAATTGTTTGACTTCAATGCATCTGTTTTAAGTTTTCCACCTTCAATAATCGTTGCTGAACCATCAGGAGATTTGATGATGAACTGTTTTGTGATTGCCGCAACAGCAGAATCTGTAAGAGTAAGAGAGGTGGAAGATGAACCTGATTTTACGAGCCATAAGAACTGATCCAAGGACTGTTGTGCCTTTGTTTCGGCTTTTTTTGCAGTTGTATTAGCTGAAGTAGCAGTGGTTAATGCATTAGACGCATTTGTATTAGCTGTATTAGCCTGTTTTCTTGCGACAGTAGAAATAGAAAGAGCACTATTTAATCCATTAGATACGATAGGAGTAGTTGTCTCTTGTGTATTGTCGTCATAAATAACAAGTGTTCTTGTCCATATATATTTTCCCTCTAACCATTCTGGTTCTTTATCCGACCAACCTTCATTTGGTTGTAAAACGTTGCTATCAGAAATAGCATACTGAGGAGTAATAGATTTTACACCTTTACCCTTTACACCATTTTCACCTGGTTTACCATCTTGACCATTAGCACCTGATATACAAATAGCTTTTGCTGTTTGAGAATTATCTGTTCTGTCCTTGTAGAATGTAATAACTTTCTGCCACACATATTTTCCGCTTATCCATGTAACACTATTTGTTGTCCATTCGCCACCAACTAATTCTGTAGCAGAATCAGATTGGTAGAAATAGGTTGTTACATGATCCACACCTTTTTCGGCAATTTCACGGATTTCATTAGTTTCAACCTTTAAATCTTCTGTAGCTTTGTTAGCTTTATCAGCAGATGCTTGTGCTTTTTCGGCTGCTTGTTGAGCAAGTGCTACTAACTTTTTAGCTGTGTCAAGGTCAATGATAACCTCTGATATGGTCTTTCCATCAGAGCCAACTTCTGTGCCTTTAATCTTCAGATATCCACCATCAATTGTAAGACCATTTTCGTCTATAACAATAGACTTGTCTTCATTGTAGATTTGAAGTTCCTTACCTATTATAAGATTACCAACTACAGTCTTAGCGATGATGCCGTAATCTTCAACAAGATTACCGTTGATATCAGTATATGTAAATCGTCCAACGCCTGTCTCGATTGTCTCCCAACCATCTTTTGTGAGATATAGTCCGTTGTTTACAATCTTTAACTGCTTTAACGAAAACTCATTATACACATCATCCCAAGATCTAGCCAATAAACCATTTTTGGTAAGTGTTACTGTTTGCTCTTTAGAATTACTGAATGATATATTATCACCAAGTAATCCATTATTTGTCCAATCTGAAACTGTTTTTGTCGTACCTTTTGACTTATCTACTTGATCTTTAACAGAAGAATAAGATGTAGACATAGATTTTGCTGACTGCAATACAGACTCTACATCTGAATAACCAGAATAGATTTTTTCTACAGTAGAAAATTCTACAGGTATTTCTGACAGATTATCGTAATCAACCTGATAAGAGAGCAGACGAAGTGAGTATACCTTCTCATCAATACCGACCTTAATAAAATTACCAACTTCAAATTTATCTACAATTGGTTTGAATTCTGGCAGAGCAAGTAGATTACCCATTGTTGTGTTAATGGAATACTGTAAGTTTCCTGCCTTATATAATTCTCTCTGCGCTGCCTTAAATAATTCGGTGGCTCTCTTGATAAGTTCCGTATTATTTAATCCAGTAGAAGAGTAGTTTGAGTTATTATAATCATCTTCACGCCGATAAGAATAGAATAAATTCCATAAGTTAGTGCCGAGATATTTCTGTAAATCTAACTCTTTTTGAATTGACTGTTTCAAAGTTTGCAGAACACCAGTTAACTTGACTGGATCAAATATAGCTTTAACACTATTTAATTCGCTAGTTCTTGTTTTGATCTCATTATTGATCCACGTTAATCTGTTTGCGTAGAATTTTTGATACTTCTTTTTAAGCTCGCTGTTATTATATTGTACATCTACAGAATCTTCTGTAAATCCATTTGTTACTATATCTTGGCAAGCTTGGAATTCTGTATACATATTAGTAAGCTCAGTCAATGAATAATATGTCAATTCCTTTTTAAAATCTGTATCTGATAAATCAAAACTTGTAATCTGCTTATCTTTTAACTTCTTTGATTCAGCAGTCATACGCTTAATTTTTTGCTCAATATACTTCTCATTATTTTCTAATACTGTACAAGTTATATCAACAGATCCTGTTAAATATTCTTCATTTTCATCTTGTTGTGTTAAACTCGTAATCGTAACAGTACAAGAGTATGTTTTGGTTTTGGTAGATGTATTGTAAGCCGACAGAGACTTCGTCTCCACAGAAATATCGTAATATGCTGTGCTACAAAATACCTGACATAATTTTTCCAATGTATTCCTTACTACACTGGATTCGATTGAAGATACCTTTGTGACAGCAACTCCACCCAATGTTTTGATACCATTTTTTATTGATGTTAAACTATCCTGAACCCCTAGTCCATCTATATCAATTACTGGCATCATACTATCATTAATGTAGTAATATAAATCAGTAGCATCATACCGAGCAGCGATGAGAGATGAATAACCCACAAGAGGGTTAGCTAACTTATTAAAAGTAACTTTATCCTTATCATCATCTGAAACATCGGCAAATTTCTTGGTTACAGAAGTAACGACATTATTGTAGTTTGTAACTTTCGTAGAATCCAAAGCCATTTTTCTTGTTGTCTGAATTTCGTTATACAGTGTATCATATGACTTTAATTTATTTTTGAGATTGTCAGGCATATCTGATAAAACATCGTCAGAAAAGTAATAAATATACTGTGATCCGTTTGGATTAATATTACGAATAGTAGCATTCATTAAATCATCTGCACCAGTCACATAAAAGCAGTTCTTTAAAGAGTCTTGATTTGACTCCAAAGTAATACTTTTTGTTAAATTGGTACTGTTGATTAATACATTTGTATCTTCACCATATTTATTAATTACTTTTGTTGATCCACACTCAGGACATGTATCAAGAAAATCTCCTCTGTATTTACATGCAGTGCATGTGCTATATAAATCATATACTGAAATAGTTCTTTGTTCAGAATTAAAAGAGAATAAACAATGATACGCTTCGGCAATATCATTTTTTAGTGCCGATAAGATATCTGTTCCATCAAATGTGAATTCATGTACTGTTGATAATTCTCTAAGAGTAGAATCCACATGAGCAATTGAATAATGTGGTGCTTTTTCTAATACACGATGCAGAAGAGAAGCATGTGTAAGAATATATTTCTTTCTGGCAATCACAGAAGCAGTTGTTGGATATGCACTTGTATCCCTTAGATAATCATATTTTGATTTTGCCCATATTTTCAAATTGTCTGCTGAGTCATAGTCGTTAGGATCTCGGTATAATACAGTCGGAAAATTTTCATCATACAAATCATTTGTCATGTCAGTTTCCGTATTAATCTGTACTCCATGTAGATTGATATTCGATAATTCAGATTCACACAATGCTGTACCTGTAATAGACTTGGATAAATCGTCTGGATCTTCCTCATCCACCGAAACAGCAATTTGAAATCGTTCTTTCAGTTCAGGTATATATATAATTCTAAAATCCACTAACTGATCCCATAGTGGATGTTTTATTCCATTGTTAAATTTATGTATTTTAAATGATATTTCATTTGCATCATTAAAATTGTTTTTATATGTTAAGCCAGAGACATTAGTAATTCCTCCATTACCGATTGTTTCAAAATTTTTGTGCTGTAATAGGAGAGTAGGAGTCTCTATTAAACCTTGGCTATTAAATAATACTTTCGCCATTTACAAAATGCCTCCTTATTTTAATTTTATTTATTATCCATTTCTTGATTCATCTGTTCGTGATATTCATTTGCGTCAAGTTGTAATTCATTTATCATGTGTTCGTAGTCAGTCTTGAGCTGTTTACACTCATCTAATAAGTCTTCATATTCTTCCTTCGCTACGAGAGTAGCTTCGATCTGTGTAGCGAATTTTCGCACATTATTTTCCCGTATATACTTACGCAATTCTTCATTTTCTGCCTTTAATTTTTCGATTTTCTTTGTCTTGGATGATTTATATCTCACAAATATCCACCTCCGATTTAATGTGTTTTGATGAGAAAATAAGCATAATAAAAGAGAGGAATTGTGACATTCCTCCCTGTTACTATGTTAATATTTAATTTTTAGTATTTCCGTATTCCAAGTGAGTTGTGATTAGGTGATAAAGATCCTACTGTAGTATCTTTAATCATATTACGAACTCCACCCGTATTATTTTTAATAGCGTCCTTCATAGAACTAGCAAACTGCTGTGGATTCTGTACTCCCTCTAAGTTTACATCACCAATAGTGATATTGATGTCATTATCCGTCCGATTAGTAACAGGCATATTTGGCATTCTAAATGCATTACCAGTATACATATTACTAAACATCATAGGATTCTTTGCAAAATCCATCAATGTCTTAGCTTGTTCAGCAGTGAATATCATATCATTCTGACCAACAGATTTCAGTACACCCTTAGACACATCATACTGTAACTCTGTACCGTCTTCACCAAGATTAGCAATCATATCATAAGGAATACTCTCTGAACCACGTCTGAATCCTTTAATACCAGATTTGTGAAGTGTCTGCCAGAATGGCGAAGTAGCTTTATTTGAGAATGCGTAACCAGTCAAGTTGGCAAGATGTTGTAATGCTTCCTTTGACAAAATCTTACCAGTTGTACCACCATACGATTTCCATATAGCTTGATTAAAAGCATCATAATCAGATATTTTTTTACCCTTGGCAGGATTAATTAAACTGCTATTTATGAAATTCTGAATCTCACGTATCCTGGACTTTGACAACTTTTTACCTGCATCTGTTCCAGAACTTGTCGTTTTTGAAGTAGATTTGTTTCCGGAACCATTTCCACCTCCAGAAGATGATGTTCCAATAGAAGAATCACCAGATTTGTTTCCTTTAAGTTCTTTAATCTGGTCTTGTAAATTTTTAATGCGATTCTCAACATCCTGTTTCTGTGCTTTTGATGTTACCTTTTCTTTTCTTAGTGCTTTAATCTGCTGATTTAATGCATCTATCTGTTCTTGTTTCTGTTTTAGTTCTTTTTCTTTTTCTTTTTCACTTGTTGTCTGTGAATCATGAGCCGTTTTATCATACTTTGCCCATGCCTTTTCTAAGAAAATCCTAACTCCATTAACCGCATCCGTTGTATTCTTGGTAATGTCGCCATTAGCATACATTTTAAGTCCATCTTTTGTAGCACTATAACCAATAGTAGATAATGTCTTGTTAATGACATTATTATCACTTGACCAATTCTCGTTGATTGTATCAATAAGACCTTTGAATTTATCATCCAATGTGTCAATGATATTCTGGATACTTTCGTCCAAATCATCCTGGAAGTCTGAGAGCATATCCTGTGTAGCAGAAACATACTGGTCAAACTGCGTATCTTTGAGATCTTTCTCAGCATCTTTGAGTGATACATTTAATTCCTGAACTTTTGCTCTTGCTTCTTCAGAAAGATCACCAGAATAAGCCGCAAGTTGTTTACGAAGATTTGCTATCTGCTGAGTCTTATCACTAATATTGTTTGCATAATCATAGGCATTCTTTTCAGAACTAATGAGATCATTATATTGGTCGATCAAATCAGAAATATGATTCTTGAGCGAAGCGTAGCCATTTTCAATGAGATCGATCACGGCATATTTTTCATCTTGTGCCCCTGCAATTGCATCCTGATATGATTTAACCAATTCTTCTTTGTGAGCAATCAGTTTTTGATTATACGGATCATCTGCAAGCTGTTTATTGATTTTCTTAATTTCACTCTGATACTTTTTAGCTTCCGTCTGGTAGACTTTGTAGTTAGATACATGTAATCCGGCAACAGCGTTACCTTCTTTTGTTAAGCCACCAGTCTTATCGGATGTCAAATCCTTACGAGACAATTCATTGATAACGAAGTCAGTTTCTGTTGTAAGATTCTGTAACTTAGAAACATATTCATCTACACGATCCCAACGTACCTGTAAAATCTGGTTATTATATTCGGCAAGTGCCTTTTTCGCATCATTAATGGAATTGGTTGTATCGTCAATTTGCGACTTCATGTCATGCCATTCCGTACTTCCTTTTTTGATGCTTCCATTAGCTACACTGTCATCTAATTCTTTGATCTGTTTCTTACGTTTTTCTATAAGAGAATCGTATTCTTTCTGTTCGGTCTTTTGTAAACGAGCATACCAATTAGCAGAAGCTCCATTACCACGCTCCTCATATAAAGACATTTTGGCATTTAACTCTGTAGCAGTTTGTTCATATTTATGACGTTTGTTATCCATCTCTGTTGAGATATTGGAGAATTTCTGCTGTGCCAATTCCGCTTTCTGTATAATAGCGGTCTGCTTATCTATTTCAGCCTGTTTTCTTGCCTGATCTAATGACTCACGAGCATTATTATAACGGATACAAGATTCATAAAATGAACGAGAAATATATCCCCTTTTATAGTATTCTGTGATCTTAGATATTAATGATACAGAAATTGGTTTCTTAGATCTTGCCTGCGAACGTGCCTTTTCAACTACATTTGATACTGCTTTCTGACCTTTGCTTCCTAACCCTTTATAAGCCGTTGCTGTGGCAGACTTATTCATAGTCTTTCTTGCAGATTTTACAGATGAAGCATATTGATCAATTTCAGTTTGATTATTCTTAGCAATTGTATCATAGCCAGAAGCTTGTTTATTAAGATATTTGTTCTTAGTCTTCGCCGTAACAGCATTATCAGATTTTGAACTATTCAAATCCATAGTATCATTTGTGGCATCGTCTTTGTTACTATACTTCTCTGTAATATTCTTAATCGCATCGGTGTAATTGCTAGAATAAGCTGTTGCGTATTCCATCCTAGCAGTTTCAGCATTATCAAGAGCTACATTGTATGCATATAACCGATTATACACATAAGTAGAATGTGCACTGATTGTAGATAAATCCGCATCCGATACAGCAGTCTTGTTCTTAATCGCTTTCTGAGCATTCAACAGAGCAGTGCGATATTTAGTATCTTTCGTTCCTTTAATAGCATTAGTAACCGAGCCATTTGCCGATGCAGCCACCTTATTTGTATCACGGGTTACATTCTGCACATAGTCTCGATATGTTGCGTTCTGTTTGCCAAGAGAAGAATTAGAAGCATTAAGCTGTGAATTCTTTGCTCTGGTTGAATTAGCCACTGTACCTGTTGCAATATCATTATATCCTGTAATGGAATCGAGTTTAGCGTCACGCTGTTTGTCCCGAACATCCTTCAGATCCTGAATATAGGTTCGGATATTCTTGTGCAGTTCTTCTAATGCATCAGAAGCGTCCTTGCCTTTGTTATACCATTCTTGATAAGCGGAGATAACATCCCGAATCTCGTCTGAGTATTCTGAGATATCCATGCTACCATCTGCAACACGAGTCGCAATGATATCAGCCGTTTTTTGTGATACGACTTTTTCTTTAACGGCACGATCGAGAATCTTATCTGCCTGTGTATAGTATTTATCTCTAGCAGTTTCTTCATAGCCAACTTGTACATTTGTTGCGTCTATAGCATTACTATAATTCTTGGCAGAGGATGAATACTTCTTATCATCTAACTGGGATTCAGCCTTTGAGATGTATTTACTGATCTTATCTGTTTGACGTTCCAGTTTAATTTCTATCCAATCGAAGAGAGTAGAGAGCCAATCTTGGAGTTTTTCAAGTGGTGTTTTCTTTTTGGTGGATGAACTTGAACCGCCGCCGCTTCCATGAGAACCAGATCCACCAACACTAGGTGTCGTATTAACTTTCTGTTCAATATTGACCTTAGTAAGATTTTTCATTGCAGCAAAAGAGCTATCCAACGCTTCCTGTTTTCGAATGGCTTCTTGAGAATTATTTGCTTTAATATTACCATTATCATCTAATACAGAACTTTTTATACTTTGGTATGTTCGAATCGCTTGTGTAGCTAAATCTAATCCTTCACATAAAGCAAGAAGATTTTGAATATCTCCATCTGTCGTTAATGTAGGATTATTTAGTTTTTTCAATGCAAGTAAAGCCAGAGCCTGTGAACTTACACCAGATTGTTGTGCTTCTTTTGCTAATTCAGCTATTTCGCTTACTGTAGCATTGGCAAACAAATCCGTTGCATTTTCAGCAGTGATTTTTACACCATTTAAATTTAACCCAGCTTTTATTGCTTCTTCAGTTGCAACTTTTTCTTCACCAAGATTTTTAGCAAGTGCGGCTTCTACTACAGCGGTCGCATTTGTGATTCCCATTTTAGATAATTGTGCTTCATAATACTCTCTGTTCGAATCATTCAATAAAGAGAGAGTTGCATTCTCATTAACATATTCAGTTGCAAGTTTATTTGCAGCTTCTTGACATTCAGCCATAGAAGAAGATGAGTCACCAAGTAATTTTGTGAATTCATCCCATGAATCCAACCCCTTGATTGTAGCATCAAACCCTGTAAAATCATCTACGCTAACAATACCATCAGACAATTTTGTTCCAAGAGCACCAGTAATATTCTGAATGTTCTTACTCATCTGCCCAAGCTGAGAGTTCTTGTCGGATAGACTATTGATGTATTTAACTGCTTCTTCGGCAGACATACTTAAACCATCAAAGTAATTCTTTGCGCCATCAGTTTCAGAAAATGTCTTGATGGTAAGTTCGCCCTTATCAGCTAAGGCAGTCAGAGCATCGGCTACGCCTTTTGTAAAATCATCGGTAGAAGCTTTAAGCTGTTTCCATGCCTCTGCCATAGTAGTAATCGTTTTTCCATTAGAAAAATCGTTAACTGAATCAGACGCATCTTGTGCTTCAGTCGAAACACTATTAAATGCTAATGCTATATCATCAAGATTGTCTGCTGAGTTAATTACCCCAATTTCAACTAATTTATTTATAAAATCTGTGTATTTAGGGTCGTCAAGCATTTCTGCTGTAACTTTTCCTTCTTTGCCTAAATCTTGAAATTCTTGAACGGTATCATTAAACTGCCAGTTGTCTACAACTCTATTAAAAGCATTCTGTTTAGCATTATTTCCATCAAGTTCAATAGCTAATCTATCCTGAAAATCAGATATATAATCCAACCACTCATTAACTTTTTTTTCATCGTCAGTTTTTGGATTTTCAATATACGAAATATCTTCAGAATCTTTAGTCCACTCAGAATTTTTATCTTGCAAATACTTATCGATTTCATCTATTTGCTTTTGTATAGATTCTTCTTCTTTTTTTGTAGAAGCATTAGATAATTGGTCAATTAACTTTTCTCTTTTTTTAAATTGTGCCTCAATATATCCCGTTTCATCAGTTAGATAATTATCATCTATGCCATATTGACCTGCATTTTTCCCATCTGGATTAACTTCGTATTCGAAAGGATCTTCTGTATCTTTCTCCATAGCATGAACAAAAGCTTGATTTGCCTCTTCTTGTTTCTTCTTTTTTTCTAATTCTAGCAAATCAATTTTTCTTTGTAATTCATTATTTATTTTTACAAGATTATCATATTCATTTTTTTCTGTAAATGTGAGTTTATCTTTCCCTTCTAACTCTTTCATTCTGTCTTGAGTAGTTTTTAATTCTTCATTTACAGACTGTAATTCTGAAACTACATCATCGTATTCTTGCTTTACATCTTCTAGTTTTTCCCTCGCATTTTCAAGTGTATCTCCATATTTACTATAAGCAGTAGCAATACCAACAACAGCAACCCCGATAGCTGTTAATATAGCACCAATTGGGTGTGCTGTAATTATCGCCCATAATTTTGCAAAAGAAGCTGTTAATAAATTTGTAATACCAATACTTGCTGTTTCGGCAGCATTTAGTCCAAGCATAGCGGCAATTTGAGCTGATTCTGCCGATGTTAAAGTACCATTTGCAACAGCTTGCTCCAACATTGCCATAGTTACTTGATGCTTAACAGCAACTTGTCCCTCTTCTGCGGTAGTAATGCCTATTTTGCTCAGTAAGGCTTCTGCATCAGCTTTAGCAACACCCGTCTTTGTTGCTAACTCAACCATTTCTGCTTGAGTTAATGCGGAAGTAGCAGTTGTAAGTCCTACTTTTGCCAACGTAGCTTCCACATCAGCAGCTTCAGATTGCTTTGTAATTAAAATCTGTCTGATTTGTTCTTCTGTTGCACCTTTACTTACTAATGCAAACACTGCTTGTTCTGTGCTTAAACCTTTAATTGCGGATCTAAATGCATCTAAGTTCCCAGTATTTACACCAACGGTAGATATATTTAATACACTTATGTTTTTTATTGCAATACCAAGTTTATTTAAGTCTGTAATTAATTGTTTGAATGTCGTACTTTTTATTTTGTGCTTTGTTTGAAGAAGCATATTGACTTAAATAATTAAATTGGCTACAATTAACATAATATATTAAAAATTTTTATTGAAGAGGTGTTTTATGTTAACGAATAAAATTATTAATGATTTAATAGAACTTGAAATATATCAATCCAAGTCATTAAGTAAAGAAGAATATGAAAAATTATCAAACAATAAAAATGACAATAAAATATATTTATCTGGCAGTTATAATAATGATATAGATAATGAATTTACAAAATATTATAAAGAAATTAATACAAATGGGTTAACGATAGAAGAAATTGAATTACAATTATCAATCGAAAGAACAAAAAATATCAAGGCAATAAAAAATATGATTATATTTTTTGTTATACTTACAGTTATTTCTCTAATCTGTTTATTCTTCTTTGGGTCTTCAATATCAAACACATTAAATGATTTATAAAACCGCCCAGGATCTCATTGATTCCGCAAACCCATAATACTAAACATATGTTCCGGCTATACTTATCAATGACCAAATGGTAAAATATTCCATATCAAATATAATTTACAAAAGGAGAGATTCGCTATGGGAACTATACCTAATACTGAATCTGTTTATCCAACTGAACTATGTTGGCAAACAGGAAATTTTACAGATAATTGTGAATGTGAATTCTGCGAACATAAAGAAGAGTGTAGCGGATATGAAGAAGATGATGATTAATAAAAGAGCAGGAGATTAACTTTCCTGCTCTTTTTGATCAACCTTTTTTTTATTATTATATAAAGTAGGCATTAATTTTAATTTATTCTTTTTTTCTCCCAATTCAATTAATTCTTCAATAGTATACTCTTTAGGTTGATTTTTAATTATTTCTTCATTAACGCTTATGCTTTTCTTTTTTCTCCTAGCTGACACATTACACCTCCGGTATTTCTTTTTTATTGTTTAAATTTAACAAATAAGAGACATGAATTAAATTAATATATGGAGTTAAATAATTCTCTACAAAGTCTCTTATATCCGCTTTACTATTATGTCCATTGATAGCAAAAGTATCTAAAAAATCAATTTGTAAAATAAACTTTAAATCGTTTTTATCATATGCCTTAACAGCAATACCAATATATGTTTTAACATCTGTTGTATGCATAGGATTTTTATACCATATATCTTTATCATTCAACTCAGTTGTATCTAATACATTAACTCCGCCTTCTTCATTTAAAAATATTTTATATGCATAATATTTTCTTTTCTTTTCAAGTTCCACTGATTTCCTAACAGTTGACCTTTTGCCACTTCGTCTACTAACCATTTTTATATGTTTTTCGCTTTTTGCATTTTTAAAATTCTTATTAAAAACATACTCTACAGATACTCTTGTGTCGCATCTAAAAATTTCTTTAAAATTTTGATATATTTTTTCACAAACTAAATCGGAAACAGTTTTAAAAATCTTACTCTTCCAATTATTATTATTTTCAATTTCAACAGTAATTGATTTTAATAAAGAACTTTGATTTGACAAAATTTCATGAGCAAATTTCCTTTTTTTATAAGCTTCTTTTGAATATGCATTACATATATATGCATAAATGCCATCTAATATTATTAAAATTAAGAATAAAATAAATAGAATATTTTTCCCCTTTTCATATAAAATAGGAGCAAAAATTCCTAATAATGCAGATATAGTAGTATGTACATATGATTTTTGTCCAACAGAATAACTTAACCTAATAAATTGGACTAACGCTCCATCATCATTTTTATGATTTTCTATCCTGTGAACTTCCGAAAAAATCTCCCCTAAACAAATTTTAAGAGTTGATGAGGAATAAAAAATATTGAAAATCCGGCATTTGCAGGCGATTTGGCTTGCAAACGACCGGAGTTTATGATAAAATAATTATAGGGTATTTATACCCTATAATTATGAGAGAATTTATTTAAAATGGAGGGAGTTTCATGTTCCTGAAATATAAAGTTGACATTCCGGTTGTGCCGGGGAAACTGGTGAGAAAAAAACGTGGTGGACACACTTATATAGAGTTTGAGTATGATCGAATTTATGATCCTGTCAAACAATATACGTATCCAAAACGAGCTTCTATTGGCCGTGTGGATCCGGAAAATCAGAACAGAATGACTCCGAATGAAAACTTTTTAAAGTATTTTCCTGACGCAGATATTCCAGAAGAAATAGATCGTTCAGAGAGGAGTCCGTATTTAAATATTGGTCCATATGTTGTGCTTCAAAAACTCATAAGGGACAGCAAGTTGAGAGAAATTTTAGGTGAATATATGGATGAAAAGGACACCGGATTTTTGCTGGATCTGGCCTGCTACAGCATTATTGAAGAGAATAATGCTGGGCAGTATTATCCGGATTATGCATATGAACACGCTCTTTTTACACCAGATATGAAGATATATACAGACTCGAAAGTATCCGATTTTTTTCAAAAATTAAAGCCGGAACAGTCGGTTGGTTTTCTAAATAGTTGGAATAAATCGAAGAATAAAAGACAGAAAATTTATCTGTCCTATGATTCTACAAATAAAAACTGCCAGGCAGGGGACATAGATCTTTTAGAGCACGGAAACGCAAAAACAGATGTAAGTCTGCCTATTTTTAATTACTCAGTTGCATGTGATTCTGCGAACCGTGAACCTCTTTTTTATGAACTATATCCGGGAAGTATTAATGATATTTCCCAGCTGACTTGTATGATTGACAAGGCACATGGATATGGCTACAGGAACATTGGATTTATTCTGGACAGAGGGTATTTCAGTAAAGCAAATCTGGAATATATGGAAAAAAACGGTTACAGTTTTTTGATCATGGTAAAGGGGATGAAGGACTTTATCCGTGAGATTGTGATAGAAAACCAGGGCAGTTTTGAGAACAGTAGAGGAAAATATATTGATCGTTATGATTTGTACGGAACAACTGTCAGGCGCCTATTATACGAAGGTGATACGAAAAAAAGAAATATCCATATTTACTACAGTGATGGAAAAGCATATGGTGAAAAACAGGAAATCAAGCAGAAGATACGCCGGCTGAAAAAATATCTGGACGGATGTGTTGGGAAAGAATGTGTAGCATTTGGCCCGGAGATCATGAAGTATTTTTACCTGAATTTTGAGCAGGATGGGAAGACGCTGAAGCTTGCAGAAGAGAACGCTTCAGCAGTAGAAAAGGAACTGTCCCTGGCAGGATATTTTGCCATTGTTTCATCAGAAAATATGACGGCACGGGAAGCAATTGAGCTATATAAAAGCAGAGATGTATCAGAAAAACTGTTCCGCAGTGACAAATCTTATCTTGGAAATAAAAGCATGCGCGTATACAGTGATGAAGCATTGTCATCAAAGGTATTTATCCAGTTTATTGCCCTGATTTTGCGTAGCAGGATCTATATAGCATTAAAAGAAAAAAGCGAAAAAATGTTGAAAAGGCCGAATTATCTAACAGTCCCGGCAGCATTAAAAGAGCTGGAAAAGATAGTAATGATACGTCAGCTTGACGGTGTTTATCGTCTGGATCATGCTGTCACCGCAACCCAGAAAACCATACTGGATGCCTTTGGTTTAAACGAAGGAAATGTACGGTATCAAGCGAAAGAAATCGAAAAAATCTTACAGCACCAGTAAGAAAAACAAAGGAGAAAAAAGATATGGCAAGAATGAGAAGAAGCAGCGAACAGACCCTGGAATACAAGATTGAACAGGCAGAAGCAAAGGTTGCAAAAACCAGAGAAGCACATGAAAAAGCGGTTGATGAATTAAAAAAACTGTACGATATAAGAAAGGCATATCAGAGAGATGAACTGCTAAAAGCGATGAAAAACAGCAGTCGTTCTTATGAAGAGATCCTGGCATTTATTACCTCGGGAGAGACATCAGAGGATGAGCAAAACAGGACTGAATAAGCCTGTAAACAGGCAGGACAAGTAAATTTAGCATAGTTGTTTGGGTGAAATCCTGCATTTAGGGGATTTATTTTCGGAAGTTCACATATCCATGTTAATAACTTGTCGCTCATTTTGTTCCCCCTGAATGTATTATTTCCCATTATATACCAATAATAGACATAATACTATCAGAACATTTGTACGCATTCAGAATTCTTAACTATTTCTTTACCATGTGAATGATATAATATTCATATTACTTATTCACAAAAGGGTAGTGGAGGCACACATGATGACAATTTCATATCCCGAAGGGACTACAGTTTCTGGTGAAATTATCAAACTTGATGACTTTGTTGTGATCACACGGACATATTCAAATGGGGTTAAGATTATGCTTCGTGAATCTGAGAATGGAGTGTCAATTAATATCACTGGACTGGAAAAAGAGTAGTACAATAAAAGACACCTTAATTGGTGTCTTTGTTTGTATTCAACATATTAATTATTCCGTCTATATCCGGTGTCATAAAATGTTTATTACCAGATTCACATTGTTTTAAATATTCCTGACAAGATTGTATTATATCTGATTCGTTATCGTCAATTATTTTCTTTACCAATATATCAAATGATTCACTTATCAAATAAGATTGTACATACATGTCATCAATTGGAAACAATTTAATATAATGTATTCCATGCGAATGACGAGGCTTTGTTTTTGAATTTGGTGGTAATGAAAAATATTGATCTTTTGGCGTTTTGGGTGATATATTTGAACGAAGAGGTACAACAAACTTATGATATTGTTCCTTATACTTCAATTTTACAATTAAAACACTTGGACGACCATCTTCATTAAACATAAGTTCCTTATGCACGTTGTTTTCTCTACACTTATTGAAAAATTCATTAGATATTTTAACTAACCTCATCTTTTGCTCCTATAAAGAAAGAGCCATCTCTGGCTCTTTCTAACTTACAATTGGATAATATTCTAATTTTACATCCCGTTATCCACGGAGATATACTTACAATTGAATGATATTCTAAATTTAAGTCCCGTCATTCACGGAGACAAACATACAATTGAGTAATATTCTTGCCGTTACTCACGACTTACTAGAAACCATTTCTGATTTCTTACTTATATTATATATTGTAACACATAAAAAATGTCACCAAAACAAGAAAAGTTTTTTGTGCATAATTACTATTTGCTTAACATTTCCTTTAACTCATCAAAGCTCAAGCCTTTTTCCTGAATCAGCTCGTCTAACTCAGAAAGTCTTTGCTGATGAATTTGTTCTTCAAGTTCTTTCTTTGCTTTCTTCATTTCTTTTAATGAGTTTTCCATATTTTCAATTTCTGTTGTTATTTTTGTTAATTGCTCATCTAATGTGAGATTTTTGCGTCCTCTTGCCATAATTGACCTCCTGCCTAACTTTTTGAAAAAAGTATAGTGCAAAAAAGTCTTGATTGTCAATGGTTTTCGCATTCCATAAATCGACAAGAAATCGAGATTTACTTGGTTTCGTTCCATCTTATCTACCTCTAGGAACTGAGAGGTCAAACTGATTTACACGAGGTATGAGATAAGTTCATATCATTTAACATGTCGTGCCATGAGTACGGAATGCATATTATAGTAGCATCGTTTCATATAACTACTACCAACGGTTGTCACTCTCTGAGGGCTTACCATTTTAAAGGTCTATCCCTGCGAACCAACTGAATTCATGAATTTTTACTGTGCCTATTTAGTTTCCTTATAATAGGGTAGTACCATGAGTTTTACAGCCTTCCTCGCATATTGCGTCTTCGTTTATCGTATGTATAGCATACTTATCATAGTCCAAACTATCGTATCCGATAGAAACCCTATGATGTCGGTACGTTCAAAACAATAACAATGATTTGATTAATACGCCACTAACGTATCAATGCCGACATTTTTAAATGAAAATGCTGCTGCGATAGCAGGAGCAAGAGTTGGCAATACACCAAATTTGTCAATAAGTTGATCTAATACATGGATTGCTCCTGTACCAAAATCAACTATACCCTTCAGAAAATCGGAGCTTACTAAATCAGATTCAAGCTCTTGGAGTCTATTCTGGAATTGTGCTACCTTGGCATCAAGAGATTCCATATAAGAGTCAAGTTCCTTCATTGCTGCTCCATCTGCGTCAAGCGCAGAATTGTACACAGACTCTAACATTTCTGGGTTGAGCAGGATACTAGAGGCGATGTTAGATCTATTCTTACCTGCAATAGCCTCCACTAAAGCATTTGCTCGGTTTGTTCCAGCTTTTTTATCTTCTTCTTGAATCTCTTTGTAGACCTTGGCGATGTCTAAAAGGATATCGTATGTATTACGGAGATTTCCATTAGCATCCAAAACATCAACACCTTGATATGCATTAGATGCAACAGCAGTATAATCTTTGATTATTTTCTGCGTTTTTGAACTGGTCTGTACAACAAAATCATCTACATCTTCACCCAAAGAAGCCAATTCATCCTTAGCTTCTTCCGTTCCTGCGAGCCTAAGTGAAATTGTGCGTACACCACCTGCCGTCTTAGAAGCATCTTGAGTTATAGCATTCGTTATTTTATACTCGATTCGCAACATCGAGTAAATTTTGTTTATCTTATTTTTACGCTACTTTAATATCGTATTTTGATAATTCAGATATTAAATATTCTTCTATATTATTTTGCTCCCAATAAGGAATGCGAATTAATTTTATATTATTATGTTCACAATATTTATTTTTAATTTTATCGTGTGATTTTGCTCTTTCGAAACTATATGTTCCATCATCCCCTTTATACCTCGGAATAGGGTAATAATGTCCTTCACCATCATACTCAATTGCGATATTATAGTCTTCTAAAAACGCATCAAATGGAAGTTTATTTATATCTCTGCAATCTTCAAAAGTCTTTTGTGGAGTATATTTTAAATTATATTTATCCAAAATATCTAGCATTATTTTTTCATGTTTGAATATTGTACATTTTGGACAAGAATTTGAACCTTTCAAAATTGTAGTAGGAATTTGATAAAATGTAGTATTTGTATGTATTTTACATCTACATAAAACAGGACTATGTGCATTGATATAATCTGCTATTGGTTCAACAGTTGTATCCATAGAAGCAACCTGTTTTTGTAATTCATCTAATGTTTTTCTGCGTGAATTAGCTACGCGAATTTTTGCACACTCTGGACAATCAGTTGTATTATTATTCTTAGTTAAATTCATTATTGATGTAGTCCATTGGCATCCACATATTTTACACTCCATAGTCACATTTGATCTAGTATTAACAATATCGGAAGCATTTGATACGATTTTAGAATTTGGATGTTTTTCTTCTAAATCTAATAAAATATCATCAATTGATTTTCTGTGCTTCTTTGCACTTTTTTCTTTTCCACAAATAGGGCATCCAAATCCAGAAAGTAAATTGTATGGCTTTGGAAACCATGTATAGTCATGAATTTTACAATATGATTCGATATTTTCTCTTGCATTTATATAATTACCTTTTATGATAATATTAGGAAATATATTAGATACTCTTTTTTGAAGTGTATTTGCACATTCTTGTCTTCTTTTTTCGTTATTTGAATTTTTCTTACTCATAAATTTCTCTCTTTCATTTAAAAATTTGCAATAAAAAAGAGTAGTCAATTATTTATTCTCTCTTTGACCACTCTGACGTTAATGTATTTAATTTTTCATTTTTAATATAAACCCAAAACATTTTATGTGTTTCAGGATGTAACCCCACTAATTCATATCTAACTCCATGAGATGTTAAAAAATCTCGAAGTGGAATAGAGTAGCAAGGAAATAATTTTGATTGTTTCATTCCTTTTAATCCTCATTTGTTCGATAAACAAAATTCTTACATTTTCATATAAGACATGACTATTTCTTCATCTCCACCGTTATGTGCTGAGAGTGACCTTTTCGTTTAAAGGTATTTGACCAACGCCATTTGCGATTGCGTCCTACTTCTATTGATTTAGATATTCAGGATTTCCACCTTTATTTTATAATCATAAAAATATGATATTTCTAAATCCCGACATGGGAATAGTCGATGAGCGTTTACCCTCGTCTCAAGTACCGTATGGTCTACGGAATACGTTAGGGTACTTCGTTGCATGAACAGCCAATCCTTACGTTTTTAAACCTTCATATAGTAGTTTCCCCTATATTGTGGTGTAAGGCTCTCAGGCATTACCTGCAATTAAATTCATTCTATTATATATATTTCTATATATACAGGTAATCACTTTACCTGCGGTTATCAAGGCTACACTTTCGGCAAGATCGTTGCCTTGAGTTTTTAATACAGCAGCCGAATCTTTTAATGCCGTTGAAAGCTGATCGGTACTGATACTATACTCGTTACCGATTTTATCCAGGACATCAATAATTTCCATTTTATCAAGATCTTTGTAAGCCTGTGACATCGCAACTAATGAGTCCGTTGCTTCGTCAATATTATCAAATTCTGATACATTTAATAAAACAGTTGCATCTTTGGCTGACTCTTTAGCATCATCTAATGATTCACCAAGACGCATCCACGTTGCGGTGGCATCTTGCATTGCAAGAGCAGTAGTACCAACCGAGTCAGCAGTAGAGAAACTTTCCTTTTGGAAATTTTTTAATGATTGTGCAGATTCATCAGATACTTTACGCATTTCTGTATATGCAGTATCTAGTTCCCTAATAGTAGAAGCAACTTGTTTAAAACCATTAATAATATCATTAAAACCGAAATACATTCCAATTTGTGCAGCAAAACCATAAAATGCTTTCTCTTTAATGACATCAAACATACTTCTACCAGCACGACCAGCAAGTTCTTCGGCATTAACAATTTTCAGTATTTCGCCATGTATTTTTTCCAAACTGACACTAGGATTCCCAGAAATAAGTTCTTGCTTATATGCTTTAATTTTAGCTTTTGCTTCTGAAGACATTGCTGAATTTTCACGAAGTATTTTATTGATTTTATCAATTTCTTTTTGTCCTGCTAATCGACTATATCCCTTTTCAGAAGCCGACATATTAGTAACAGTAGCGATAGTATCTTTGATTTTCTTTTCATACTCGTCTAAATTCTGAATATCCTCATCAGTAGCGATACCATTTTGATTAGTCTTTATATTGTCGAGAAGAGTTGCGTACTGTTTGACAGCATCACGTACAGCCTGTACATTTTTTAAATATGTATCACTTGTCCAACCACCATCATTAAATCTGTCAATAGTGGCTTGATATTTATCAATCTTACCGTTGTAAGAATCTAACCGTTTATCATACTTATTGAGGTTTGCATTGGCATTCTGTTCTTTAGCCTGTGTATTTTCCTTAACTTTCTGAGTATTCTGCTCTAATACATTATTCTCTTCTTTGATAGCATTGATAACACCAGAGGTATCAAAAGCGTCTGAGTCGCTTTTAAAATTGTTAATTGTATATCCATATTCTTCAAGAAGTTTGGATAATTGACGAACACGTCCATCAGCACCAGTTTCATCTATTCCATCTGTAGTCCATGATAAATGAAAATATTTACCATTATGTAATGAATCAAGAATATTTTGTAACTCATTTGCATCTGTAAATATTTTTTTAATCTCTTCTTCAAGATTTTCAAGAGATTTCACACTTGAAGATGTATCAATGTCACTGTGAAATGCGTCTTTCATTCCAGATGAAATATTCGATTCTTGTGGAGTAGAGGACACTTCCTTAATAGCTTGCTTTGCCTTTTCAGCATTTTGAGGGATTTCCACACCAAGCATGTTACAGATTTCTTTCAGCATTTCTTCCTGAGACAAATCAGAAGTCATTCCAAAAATGTCTTTTTTATTTCTGTCTGATGCTTTTAATGATAACCCCATTTTGTATTCGCCATTATAATCAGAATTTTTATTATTTTGTTTAATGGATTGACGAATTAAATTTAATCTTTCCTCAATAGCAGCATTATTGGCTTTAATTTGTTTTTGTTCCTCTTCATATGCCGCATTATTCTGATTCATGGCAATTGTTTCTTGGATAACAGATTTTTCCAAGTCTTGATATTTTTTAGGAATTATATATTCTTCTTTTTGACCTTTGTTTCCATAAGGAATAACTTTTCTCGATGATAAAAGTTTTTCATCTGAAGGCATTTCTGTTACGTCAGACCAATATCTCTGAATTGCAGACTTCATTGCTTTAATTGCAAATTCACTGCCTTCATTTACGCCTTTTGCCATCTTATGATATCTGTCATTGATGTCTTTTTCGATATCAGTTGTGCCAACTTTTTGCGGAGCTTTCTTTAATAAATATCCATCAATTCTGTCATAATCTTCAGATCGTGATTGCCGTTTCAAAGTTGGTTGTTTTATTTTACTTGTTAATTCATAGTATTCTTTTACTAAAGATACAATTTCTTGATATTTAGAAATACTTGAATCTAATCCATTTGCAACATTTGTTTTACTCTGTGCATCTGCAAGTTTATCTACTTGCTTAACAGCATCGGCAGCTGCATTACCAATATTCTCTATTTGTTTAACAGCACCACTCGTATTGCCACCCATATTACCCATGTTTTTATTAACATTGAGAATATTCTGACTCAGTTCAGAAAGCGATTTGTCAATGTTTTGGATAGAAGAGAGTAGTGTCTTCGTACCAGAATCATCTACTTTGCCAAAAGCTTTACTTAAACTCTGCACTTCTGAGACAACACTTGATAACTCTTTTGATAAATTCTCAAACTGTTTAAAATCACCTGTTCCTTTACCAAGAGAATCAAGCATTTTTTCGAGATTAGAAATTACACTGGATAATTTCTTTTCATCGACATTTAATTTGATTTTATATTCTTTGCCCTCAACAGTGTCTAATCTGTCTTGGACTTGTTTCATATCTGAAAGTAGTTTTGCTACATTCGATTTGATCTCTACATCATACTGATATATACCTGGCATTTAATTACCTCACTTTCTTAAAATCTCATCAATTCTTTTGTTGACAATTTTATCCAAACGACCACCAAAACCGTCCTCAATGTCTCGTTCAACATACATATACAGAGGTAATGATTGATGCATCATCCATTTTCCATGACCATGTTCTCCATCAATAAACATATAATCGAAAGCTGTACTTGGCTGTAAACTTTGACCAAACCAACCGACATATGAATCCATTGCACCTGAATCAACTGAAAAATGAAGAACATTTCCTTTTCCTCGTGTTTTTGTAGAATCGAGAATTTTCATAAAGTTATATGTTCTTTCATACGACTGTGGAGTGTAGTCGTTATACCAATCTATCAACGAATATCTGACCGATTCTTTTAGAAGTTCATTTGCTTGTGGCGCAACTTCTTCTGCAATATGATTTTCAATTCGATCTAACTTCTTTTTAAAATCTGCATATATATTCTTCGCCAATTTCATCACCTCCAAAAAATTCACTATAATTTCACTATTTATTCATTAAAATAGGAGAGCAGTATTACCACTCTCCATAAGAAAAGCCCTATACGCTTTGACACGCATAGAGCCTGTTTATTACACAAGAAATTTGAATTTCAATTATTTATTCCAATCTCTATGTCCATAATATTCTTCTAAAGATTTACTTGTCATAGTAGCCATTTCACATTTTGTACCTAATAATTCCTCAAGTACAAATGGGAGTTCATCAATTAAAACATGTTCTGGCTTCTTATCAATTTTATCGCACCAAAAATCATCATCTAAAAATTCTGCAACTGTATAAACAGTTATTTTCTTATTTGTGATTTTTTCTGCACGTCTTTCAATATCTCTCTTCATAGTTCTACACAACGTAATAATTGGACAACCTGTTTTAACAGCTTCAATAATAATATTTGTTGTCTTGCCACAACCTCTTGGTAAATTCATAATTTCCATACTTATACCTCTTTAAAATTTGCGGTACTGCTAAGTTTATAATCATCAAGAATCTTTCTCAACTCATCATTGGATAAACTATCAAGTTTCTTATTCACAACATCCATAAGTGGTGTGAGAGTAGCATTTGCCAAATCAGAAATCCTTCCAATCTGTTTGTTAATAAACGCCTGAGCGGTTGTCTCATTAAACTGAGTGTCTGACTGTTTCATTGTTAAAATGGTTTTAAATTCACTTAATTCACTCATAGGAATAAGTGGATCAGCTTTATCAGAACCAACCATTAAAATATCTAGCAAGCCAAATGATTTAAGTGCATCATATCCCTTGATGAATCCTTTATCATCCTCGTCAATCTCAAGATCGGTATATAATTCAATCACAGCACGACAAAACTGTACATACTGAGCAACAGAATTTACTCTAATCTTATCTGTTTTACGATATTTTGTTACTCCGTTATCATCATAAGCTTCCTGCTCAAATGTTGTCTTATCTACAATCAACTGTGCATAAGCATCTTTCTTGATAATTGATACATATGGTATGATTTTAACTTCATCTTTAATGAATCTATCCTTTAACTGCTGAGTTGCCATGTTGTTGTATCTCTCTACAAATTCCAAAATTTTCATAATTCCTTTTTCTCCTTTATTTCTTATTTTTCTTCGCTTCTCTGCGAAGTTTCTTTAAAACGTCATATTCTACCCAACCACCATATTTGAGATTTCTGCAAATAAACGTAAGGTTGGTTTCTGGGTACTTAGCCCACATCATTTTTCTTTTTAAAAGTGACATACTATCTGGATTACCCTTCACGTCAAAAACCTGTAAAGTTCCATCAGACCAGACAACATTAAAATCACTTCTATATTTAATAGGTAGAATTGTTTTACCTTTATATTTAAATTTATCTTGAAGAACATATTCTACTTGGCGTTCATATGATAATATTTCTCCACTTTTCATCTTAGGTTCTATATACTCTTGTAAAAATTTAAGTTCAGTGAGACTGTCATAAGTTACACCTTTATATGTTCGATTTTTCTTACCTTGTTCTGAAATATCTACATGATATTTCGATTTAGCTTTTGCTATTCCCTTTCACTCCTTTACATAACAAAAGAGCAGCTTCCGATGAATCTGCTCTTTCTAAAACATATTTATTTAATTTTTTACATCGCTAATTGCATAGGATATAATTCCCACTTACCATTAGGATATTTAGTTACATTATCCATAACAACCTTATGTACTTCTTCTAAGCTTCCCACATTTTCATCAACATGAATCACTTTACCACCCAAAATTGAAATTTCCTCACAGATTACATTAAAGTAACATCTTTCCATACTTATTCCTCCTCATTTAGATATACAAAATAACTCGTATATATCAACTTTAAGAACACGAGATAATGTGATTGCATTAGTAAGAAGTATATCACTTGTATTATCATTTTCTATTTTGTTAATAGCCGCAACCGATAAACCGGTAAGTCTTGATAGCTCTTGTAATGTGAATCCTCTTTGATTCCTGTAATACCACACTTTGTTCTTCATAATGTTAATATGTACAAATGTATTTTATTTATGTACTATATTATAATATGAGTAATTTTTACTGTGGCAGAAATATTTAATCATCCTTAATTGGCAAACTTAATACTTCTGGTTTCAATTTTTCGCACTTTATATATTTCCACTTGTATTTATATTGTGTTGTATTTAATTCTCCAACACAATTCTTATAAATTAATTGGTAATTAATTCCAGTTTTTTCTTCTGCCTCATATATTGATACAAAAGTTGCTAATGGATTATTATTTAAATCATATTGTATAACAGGTCGGTGAGAATGTTTTGCATATTTATTAAGTCTTATGTAAAAGTCCAAGTTTTCAATATCGTTTTCATACAGCCAAATATGATTTTTGTAAGAAAAACTTTTATGAGTGCAACAATCGTTGACTCTGTTTTTATTATATTCAGATGGTAAAAATGATGAATTTGCATATATCTCTATTAGATTTCCATTTAATTCATATTGAAAAATCTTATTTGGTAATTTATATGGTGAGATTTTATTTGAAAAATAATCAGTCCAAAGATAGTTATATGCCATATGAGTTTTTGAATTTAATGCTCTTTGAATATTCCCAGTATTATTTATTCCAATAGAATTTCCTGCATCCTTAATACAATTCCATTTTTTATAAATTCTCCACTTAACGAAAATTGATATATTTCTCTAGCATTTGGATTTTCAGAGCCACACATTTCATCTATTCCACCAACTGCTAAATTATATCCATAATTACGATCGTTAGTTTTATATTCTCGAATATAAAACTTTTCCTTTTCTGAGGCTTCTTTTTCTGTTAATCCAGATAATATAATTTCGTGCGAAAATCCATTGTCCCAACCATATTTATTAATTGCTCTGGTAAAGTATTCGTTATTCGAATATCCCTTTCCTTTATTCCAACGTTTTTCAGGAATATTTTTTGTTATTCCAAAATACATTTTGCCATTATAAATATTTTTATGACAATATAAATAATAAATATGATTTGTATTATCTTTTAATTGCTTAATAGGTTTACTGTGTTCATTAGTTTGAAGAACAAATAGATTTCTTAATTTGCAATTAATAATAGAAGAAGTTGGAATGCTAAAAATTTTATCATTATACAGTATTTGGCATTTCCTCGTAGAATGTGAATATGATTTTATTATAAAACTTCCAGTTTTCTTATTGTATTCAAAATTTACAACTCTTCTATTTAACGCACTTGTAACCCAATCTATTTTTCCATTTTTTGTATCTAAATTAGACAAATTAATATTTTTATCCATACTACCTCCATATATTTCTACATAATTATTCTCCATTAGAAAAGGTGGTCTACTTATTTGCAGACCACCTATCTAATAATTCATCAAGTTCTTTAGTTTTTATATAAACCCAAAACAGTTTTTTACTGTTTGGATTTAATGCTGCTAATTTATAACTCATTTCGTTATCTCTCAAATAATTACGAAGTGGGAGAGAATAGCAGGTATAAAGTTCTACATCCATGCATTTGTACCTCGTTTATTCATCTTTAATCTCTAGCTCCATTACTTCAGGAATAATCTTTCCTTTTATTGAATGGTTTCCGTTAGCCTTAAGATAAATATCAGCTAATAAATTGAAAGTTTCTAGTCCGGCTCTTGTTACATATCCCTGAGACATAAATTTATTATGTAAATTGTAAATTTCTGCTCCAAATTGAACAACTATTCTCTGTCTAGTCTCTTCTTCGTTTAAATCCATTCTTTTTTTTATATCATCTATTCCCTGAGATATTTTAGATATTTCTTTGTATTGCCAATTATCATGTTTTTCTAAAGTTATAAGTCTATTCTCAACATTTTCTTTGTCCTGCTCAGAACCAGTTTTAATTCGTCCCTTCTCCTTAAAATAAGAAATGAGATCAATTATTTCTTTGATTGCAAATAATAATAAGAACACTGCTAGGATAACACTTATATAATTTTGATTAAATACTGCTTCTATATATTTCATTCAAGCCACCTTTCTAAGAACATAAGTCCTTGAAAGTTTTCTTAACAGCTTTCGATGTTCCACAAGCTTTCTTTAATCCTTGACCAAACACACCAGGATATTCGATACCCTTGGGGTCTTTTCCTTTGAGTGCACATAATATCTCAAGTGCGGTTACTAACCACTGCCTTTCACCTACTTTAACATAGTGTGATCCAAAAGCTTTGTCTGTAGCAGAACCCCAAATTCCGTCAACTGACAGTTTTGCTCCATAATCCTTATTTAAAGCGGTCTGAACAACTTTAATGGCAGCTTTCTTTGTTTTATTTCCCCAGATACCATCAGCAACAATGTTACAACCTACAAACTTATTAGCTGCTTTTTGCCCATTTGCCACGATCTTCTTTTTTGCATGATTAGATGTAGAAGTAGAAGATGGGGTTGTCGTAGATGCCGATGGTGTTTTTGAAGTAGTATTGGAAGATAATTTATTATAAAACTCTGTTTTCCATAAATTATTTTTTGTTTCATTTCCACACCAATATGCCGGACACGCTTTGCCTGTACGGTCGAAATGTCTCAGAACATGGTCTTGTGGGATATGATACTTTTTCATTAATTTTTTCGTAAGTTCAATAGCATTGTTGATAGTAGCTTTTGATGGATAAATAGTTCCATCTCTTTTTGTATCACACAATTCAATACTAATACTATTGCTGTTAGTACAAAGAGTATAATATTTTCCTCCACCAGTTATATTACAGTTGCTATATCTTGTACCACCAACAGACCATGCAACATAATTATCTGGGACTGATTGTGTTACAGAATCATCATCAACAAAATAATGTGCAGATGCCTCCACATAATTATTAGAAAAATATCTGGAATTCGATTCATCAGAATCTCCATCATTACCTGTGTAATGTATGAAAATATATTTAATTGCAGATGTACTTCTTTTTGCTCCGTAATTTCTTTTATTAGCTAAATTCTTTTTCATTTTGTAGGACATTAAATCACCTCCTACTTGTTCTTTAAGTCAAATAAACTGGATTCAATTAAAGAATCCAAATATTCGTCAAAATCTGCATTTGCCGCTTTAAGGCATTCAAAAGCAGAAGTCGATAACGCAAAAATAATCTTACTCTTTGCAATCTGACGAACTTCTTCTTTTTTATCCTCCGTCCATGCATCAGTACCCTTAACTCCCTTAACTTCTGTTTCATATACATCTTTAACTACAGATAAAACATTTTTCTGTAGAATTTCGGTATATTTATCAATCTTTTTTGCCTCTGTATACTTCTTAATTTCGTTTCCAATATAAGTCAGTACAGGAAGTAATATAACTGTCCAAATTGTCACAATTACCTCGTCCCAATTTAATGAATTTAATAATTCTTTCATAATTCTTTCTCCTTTCCAAACAAAAAAAGAACGGGTTTACCGTTCTCGTCATAGTTACTTATTTAATTGTCTTAATATCTCAACACATCGTTGTAGATTACTGCATAAATAATCCAATTCGTCATTTGTTTCGTATCCACTAAATGTCATACGAATACCGTTATGTATTAATTTTTCATCCACTCCAATTGCTGTAAGGGTAGAAGATGGAGTTAAATCACCTGATGTACATGCAGAGCCTGTTGATACTTGTATATCTGCCATGTCTAATAATATCATTAATGACTCACCCTCAATGCCTTCGAAACAGACATATAAATTGTGTGGTAAACGATCTTTAATATTTGTACCAATAATATGTGAGTCTTCTATATTATTAATAATAAAATCATAAACATAATCTCTACTATCAGATGTAACAGAAGAGTAGTTATAATTCTCAACTGCTTTCCCCAGTGCAGCAATACCTATTAAATTTTCAGTTCCACTAAATAATCCATGCTCTTGTGAGCCATATATAAGCGGTTCTAATTCAATTGATGATTTCTTATATAGAACACCAGTACCTTTTAATGCTCCAAGTTTATGTGCAGAGAATCCTAAACCATCAACATTCAGTTTCTTTACGTCAACAGGAATTTGACTGATAGATCCTGTACAATCAACATAAACAATAGCATTGTAAAAGTGGCATATATTAATAACCTGTTGTATATCCTGAATTGTCCCTATCTCAGAATTGGCGTATTCTATAACAACAAGTTTTTTCATAGGGTTCATAGACAAACACTCTTTGAGATCTTGAAAATCAATTTTTCCTGTGTAGTCAACTTTAAGTGGACATTTATATTTCAATGATTCCACACATTTCAGGACTGACTTATGAGATGTAGGCGAGTATAAAACCATGCAATGATGTTTATTTGTATAACCTTTAATAAATAACGTGTTATTGGCTGAACCGCCTGATGTAAATATAATATCTTTAGAATCTGCATTGATGAATTTTGCAATATTATTTCTTGCAGTAGTAATAATTTTCTTTGCTTCAACACCCGATTGGTACATTGACGATGGATTCTGATATGTATCCAAAAGAGATACCATATAATCTTTAACTTGTGGTAACAATGGGGTAGTAGCTGCGTAGTCAAGATACATACAATCACCTACCCTTTATATTTTTCTGAAGCATACATTTCTGATAAAGCGTCCCAAAGTCGCCTTTCTTTTTTATATTTCCATACTGAAACTTTTTCCTCGTTCATATATACCCATGTATATCTAATTCCTTTATCTCGGAGAAATTTCATTTCCTCTACAAAAGAAGTAGAGTATTCCTTATCAAATTTCATTTCCTTTTACTCCTTTTTAGCGTAAAAAATAGGGAATACAAATTCATACTATATGAAAATGTATTCCCTAAAATTTCACACTCTCATATATCAATCATTTATTACAGAAATAGGTTTCTTTTTATTTCCGTACTTTACTTTTATTTCATTTTCTTTTATTTCTCTGTTTTTAATATCTTCCTCATTAATATCATTAATGAGCTTTTGAATATTATTTTTGAAAACACCAGAAATATCACATTTTGATAGTCTTACTTTTGCCGATTCTTTAGTAATTGCATTTTGTGCATAATCACTAACTGTCTCAAACACAGTTTTACAGTTTTCTGTATCAAAAATATTTTTCCATACAGGGAGATTCAAACTGCTTGGACAAGAACCGCAATACTCATAAGGTTTACCACAAGTAAGACAAATTCTATTATTTGCCATTTTAGTTCTCACTCCTTTGCATAAATAAAGAGAGTGGTAATAATCCACCCTCTAAAAATTATTCTGCATCAACTTCATCAGCATCATAAATGTTATAAAGTACCTTATCTGTTCCACAGTAATCAATCTCAAGATCCCCCTTAAAGTCCATTTCAGCAGAATCTGCATTAATTGGAACTGTTGTCTCAGGAGATACCTGGAATGATGGGAATTCAATATAATCTGCCTTTAATTCATTCTTCTTACATGGATTATAATATGTAGCCTTAATAATGAATTTTACAGAATTTGGGAATTCATCAGCCTTATTCTGAATCATAGCACCTGTTTCAGACTCTCTAAGATACTTAATAAAGAACATATCAGCTTCTGTATCTGTAGGAAGAGAGAGTTTCCCAGAAGTAGACTCTATTGCAAACTTTTCTGTATCTGCCGCTTCACCCAATGTATATGTTTTTCCAATAGAACCATCACCAAAATACTGAGCAACTTTTACACTACCTGCTACATAATCTTTGATTGTAACATCAGCACCTTTCTTAACATGGAACATTTTTGGCATTGTTACCTTATTGCCATTAGAAGCAAAAATAGGTGTTGTACCTGCTGAAGCAGCTATAATGTTTGTGTTAACGAATGCATTTTTAGCAGAAAATGTACCAGCCTTTGATTTCCAAATTTTCTTAACTAAATTACCATTCTTATCCTTTACTTCTGTAGATTCAGCAGTTACTTCGACACTACCATCTGATAACTGAGTAAGTACATATAAAGGATTTGTTGTAGTTAAATCTTCTGCATAGCCATAAAGAATTTCTTTGTAAAGTTTATCGCCTAATCTAAAAGCCATATTTTTATTCCTCCTTAAAATTGTTTTATAAAATAAAAAATCATGCAGTGATTTTTACATCACGCATGAAATTAAACTCGTTTTTATCTACCTTACTTAAATCACACATACCACTATATAATCCACCAAATAGAGCACGAGTTGATTCATATATTTGAAGTCGTTGGATATTGTACATAAATTCAAAATATCCGACTTCACGTAACTCATTTTTTTTGTAATGACAACCAGGATGATTAAGATAAAAAGCAATCATTGATAGAAGACTTTGCTGATTTTTATTTTCAGAGGCTTCTTTTTTCTTTTGAACTAATTTCTGTCTATCTTTATTAATCAAATCCTGCTTAAGTATTTTATTCGATGTGAATTCTTCTTCTGGTGGAAAAGAGTTAAACATAAACTGTATATATTTACACATCTTATTTCTTGTATCTTCGTCTATTTCCAAATCTAATTCTTGACTATATAAAGTTAATACAGGATCTTTATCAATCTGTTTTTGATATAAATTAAATGTGGAAAAATCAATATCTCCAAATATTAATTTTGAATAATTGAAATCTATTGATTTTATGAGAATTGAGAACAATTCAAGATTACTAATTTTATTCCAATCAATACCCATATCCCAAAGTTGAAGTCTATAAGCCGTTGTATTTGATACAAATGGTGTAATCACTCCATAAATATCAGACTCACTATTTGAATCAATAAAATCTTGAATAGATGGTTGATGAATTGTAATTTTTTCATTTATTACACAATCCTCACCAAAATACATTTTTAAAGGATTAAATCCTAATTCTTCGATCTCTTGAACTTGTTCATCTGAGAATTGCTGTTTTATGGTTTGCTGAATAAAAGAATTATTAGAAAACATTTCATCCATTATTACCACCTCTTATTTTTATAAGAAGTAGTACCATTTGAAGAAACAACAAGGTCGTTTGGAAGCTTACACTGATATTTTAAAGTACGAACAACATAATTGTTGTCTGTCGTAGATTCTTTATTGTACACTGGAGTAGTTGTAGGTATTTCTAAGCCAATCCATGCAAATTTTTCTCTGATAATAGAAGCAATTAAATCATGTCGTGGAATACCAGTTCTTTTATCTATTCTGTCATTTCCATGAATGAAAATAGTAAAAGTTATATCCAGCAATTTTTCATTTTGATTATATCTAACATTTTCTTCCGTACTTACTTGATAACAAATATAATGCTTCACATCTGTTTGTGTGTCTGGAATGAATATGAATGGTCGAATATTGGCATCACTTCCAAAATACCTATCCCATTCGCCTAAATGTTCATATTCACCCAAATCTTCATTCCATTCCCAATTTAGTCTACATTCATCTGTAGGTACATTTATTTTTCGTTCTTCATCCCACTCCCAATGTTCTTTGTCACTTGGATCAAATAACTCGTTGTATAAACTAGGTTCATTCAAAGCATATAAAATTTCAGGACATTCCATAAAAACATCCTCTATTTGCTTTTTAATACGAATTATATCATCGTCAGGAGTATCCATATATGCACGAAGCTTATTTAACAAATCATTCTTTGTAACCAATTTTTCTGCCATACAACACCTCCTACTCAGTTAATTCCAACTGCAAAATTTCAGATTCAATCGGCAAGTTATCCTTAACAATTTCACACTTAACAGACAATATTTTGCCGATAACGGAACTGTCATTAGGAAACTTTACTTTCTTTTGGTTGTACTCTGTACCAGCTCTCCATGTCACTTTATCTGTCCAGTCTTCATTATCAATAAAGCAAGTCCATGTAAAGGTCGCATCAGCATATTCAGTTGTAATATCTTCATTGGAATCATTAAATAGATTTACTGTGAGATTTTTATAAGAGCCACCAACTTTAATAGTTGAAGTGGATACTGAGATTCGTGCTGTGATAGAAGATGGGGAAGTAGTTGGAGTAGATGGATCTGTTGGAGTAATTTCTGAATCGAAATAATTCGCATACATTTCACCTGTTTCAAGATTAACATAATCGGTATGCTCGTTCCAAAATGCTGTATATATAGTAAGCTTTTGAATACCAAATGGCATTGAATTTTCAACCTTGGTCACTGTCCATACGGTAGGATGTTCTGTTAAAGCACTTACTACAACTCGCATATTTTTAGAATCTTCAGAAGTGTACCAAAATTTCTCTGTAATAGAGTTCATTGGCAACCATATCTTATCCTGATTATCAGTATGTGTAAAATATCGATCAGTGTAAGTGCCGATCGTGTAGGAATTCTGTTGTCTTAAACAACACCACATACGTCTCTTGATACGCTTATCATTAGATTTTTCAATCCATGTAAGTTCGTAATTTACTGGTAAAATTAGATACTTTGGAAACTGATTTGCAGGTTCATCACGACAGACAATCCACTTATGATAAATTCCTCTATCATCTGGAACGTCCACAAAAAGCCCTATCGGAAATGTTGCTCCATAGCGTTTCCTAAAATCAACCTCATAATAATAAAGGTCATCACCTTCGTTGAATCTTACAGGCTGACTTGGACGAAACATAAGATAGTATTCCACTTGATCTTTGTCCATTGACTGATAAGATTTGATAATGAACTTTGCATCTATCTTTGTCTTATTGGTATTTTCATACGTCATGCCTTCAGCGAGAGAACGTGTAATTCCATGCTCGTCTGTGAAGAAGTCATCATGAAAATAGTCATAGATATAACAAGTCCTTGTAGCTATATCGTTTTCAAATGTCTGTTCCATCGCCCAGTCAGACTGTTCCTTATATATCTGACCAATCGTTTTAGCTCCGTTGTTCTTGGCGTTTGCGACACGCCTAGCTGTTTGTAGACTCGGCATCGCTTACACCTCCCTCAAACATTGCTTTTATATATCCATGAGAATCTAAGATTGCCCTACGGAATTTTTTGTAACTGAAATGGTCGCTCTTGAAATTATCCATAGCACCTTGTAAAGTCGCCATAAGAGTCACCATAAGTCCGTTATCATTAAATAAGGTTTTTATGCCACCTAATTTAAACATAACATTCTCAAAGAAGACGAGAAACGCTTCATCATCTTCAAATATTTTCTCTTCAATTGTCTTGTCTTTATAGAGCAGTAGTTTGTGAATATCACCGTGCATCGCACGAATTGCTTCATTGCTTTGCTTGTCTGTAAAGTCACCATATATGTATTGCATATTAGGACTCCGTGTTAATATAGGAATTATACATATATCCGTAATCACGAATACGTTTATTTAATTCAGTTTTCATGGAATCAAGACGGTCAATCATATTTTTATGATTGTCAAGTAGCTTCTTTTCTTCCTTTCCACCTATCATTACTGATGTGTGCATAATAGAATCAACCTGTGGCTGTAACCACTCAATCGTCATTCCAAGTACAAGAATTCCTACGACAAAATTCATATCAGCCGTTTCATCTACTGAATTATTCAGTGTGAAATCCAACTGTTGAATTTCATCATCGAGTGTGAGAGAAGAGAATAGTCTACGCACTCTTGGATTAGAGATTACATTGTTTAATCGCTCTGTATATATCTCAAGCAAATCGTTTTCGTCAAGAGAGAGTTCCTTTGGATCTGAAATTCGTCCTCTTGTTCGTGAAAAAATTGTTTCGTATGGAAGCGTCATTGTGAGCCTCCTTTATTACATATTCAATTTTAAAAGTAACTCTGTTCCAAAAATAGAATCAAGCATCTGAATTCTCTTAACAGAATCAAGTGTTCCGTCATCAACCATACTTGTTGCAATAGTTTTTAATGCTTCCTGTGCTCCAATTGGAAGAGAATAGATAGCTTTTTCCATTTGCGAAGGAGTCATCTTTAAAATATCTCTTAAATCATTTGTCGAATGAAGAGTAGAATATAAATCATCAAGTTCTGGATGTAATGCAATGAAATCTGCATCCTGCACAACAAAACGAGGTTTAAACATCATCTTGTCACCCTTCCTTGCTGCATAATCCAAATCTCTAAATTCAATTTCCTGAACGTCATCAATATCTGCAAATGTATATAAAGTATCTGATTTAAGTCCAACATAAAATAATTCTCCTGCGGTAAGAGACACACATGGAATCATTTCTGTTGGCTCAAACTTCTTTTTTTCTGATTTCTTTTCAGCCACATCAGTATTAGTATTTTCTACTGCTTTTGTGGTTGTCTTTTTTGTATATGCCATTTATTTTTTCCTTTCTATCCAATATAAAAAGAGTGGCTAGATAATCTAACCACTCAATTTTATTTATTACTCAAGAGTCCACTGACCAAAGTACTGTGGTAATACTACCTCAACACCCATTTCTCTCTGAACTTCATATTTCTGGAAGTCATCAGCGTGTTCACCCTTCTGAGTACCAGACTCATAAATCTGAGTTTCGCCCTTATCTGTAAACCACACGAACTGTTCCTGATTCTTTGCAAAGATAAGAAGTCTCTTATCGTCAATAAGTCTCTTTGTTACATCATTGAAAGCAAATCTCTGAGGAATCTCAATGAGTTCTGTTCCCTCATATGTACCAAGGCGACCTGTCTTAGCAACATCCTCCTTCTGAGATAAACTTCTCCAATCAACTTCTGTAAGACCATTAAGTTTCTTTAATGCAGTCTTTGTACCCATAATAACAACTTCTGCGCTATTGGCTGTTCCAACATCCTCAAGAAGTGTATCAAACTTGTCTTTTGTAGAAGCAGATAAAGCACCTGTTTTTACAAACTGAGAGTTGTTAGGTAACTTAGTAGCAGCTCCATAAATTCCTGTATAGCAAAGTTCCTGAACCTTATATACAAATGCTTCTGCAATCTTATCTGTCAGTTCTGTAAAATCAATACGTCCAAGTAAAATAAGATCAATATCCTTACCAATCTTTACACCATACTTCTTAGTATGAATCTTGTGTGCTGTACCTTCATTTAAGTACTGTAAAGTCAGATCATGATGGTCGCCACTGATTTCAGCAACAGCAAGCATAACCTTTTCTTTTGACCAGAACTCTTCCTCGTCACCAAGTTTAACATTTCTCATATCTACAAAATCATTAAACCACTCAGATTCCTTAAATGCTGTATCTACCTTAAAATCAATATCAGACTCAAGTAACTCATATACTTCTGTGTGATGAAGCTCTAAAGCTCTTTCACGTCTCTTGTTGGATCTAAGATCATCTTCAGTAAGGTCACATACTTCCATAATAATTTTACGGATTGCCTTGTTTGCTTCGTGCTTAGAAACCTTTCTCTGGTTTCCGTCATCATCGTACTCATAAATATCAATTCCGTGATTTAAATTGTATGTAAGCTTCTTAAAATTTTCATACTTATCAGCATCTTCAAAAACTTTTCTTAAATGTTCTGTACTAAATCTCATCATTATTCTATATCCTCCTTTCTATTACGCACCAATTTTTAATTTTCCACTAGAAATCGTTGTGATTTCAGCTCCAACTGTAGGTGAGCCATCAAAGTTGTCCTCTGTAAGCCAATAACGATCCTGTGAATGAAGCATGTATCCACGAACTGCACCGTCTGCTGGATCGTTATAGAAATTAGAAGCAAGTGCGAGTGAACGAGGACTCTCGACATTGTTGAGTGGTTTCTGATAGATAACACCAACTCCCTTTGGATCTCTAATTACAACAAGGTATCTTCCTGACGCATCCTTCATTGCGATATAAGCATCAATTTCAGTTGCAGCTTCCATCTCCCAATTATCAAGAGAAGTCATCTTACCTGGTTTAAAATGATATCCGTTAGGTGTATCTTCTGTGATCTTTACGGATAAAATGTGCTCACCATAATCCTGAGCAAGTAAATTACCAATTTCCATCTGTGGAAATTTTGTAGCAGCATATTTAATAGCCATTATGTTTTCCTCCTTAAATTTTTGTTTTTTTGCAATAAAAAAGAACGCATAAAGCGTTCTGTGCGAAATAAAGTTATATTCAGTTTTTAATCAAATAAGTTGCCGTAGTTTTTCTTAGGCTTTGATTTCTTATTCATATTTGTAAGTATCTTAACTGAATTTGTGTTTTTCTTTGTGTCAACAGAAGAGAAGTTCGCATGTGCAGACATATAATCTGAATGCATAACCTTTACCTTTGTTTCAAAGTCTTCTACAGAATAATTATCCATAGTCTTTACTAATTCGGCAAAATCAGCATTCACATAATTTCCATCTGAATCTTTCTCTGTAAGAACAGAATAGTTATCAGCATTGATAATAGCTTCTTTCTGTGCATGAAGTTCATTCTTTTCTGCTGTCTCTTTGAACTCCTTGAGGGCGGCATAATTAGAACGCATGGATTCAAGTTCAGCTTTCTCACTTGCTGTCAAAAGCTCACGGAACAATTCTATACGTTCACCATCAAATGAAACATTATCTCCATCTTTTGTATAGTTCTGGCGGTAAATTTTGTCAGTACACCAACCCTCGTATACAAAATAAGAATCAAATACATTTGAGATATAGTAATAATCATTGTCCGACTCTTCATATGGTGCTAACAGATTATAGAGTGCATATCTTGTATCTTCATGAGAAATCTCATATGTACGAACAATCTTTTCAAAAGTCTGACTTCCACCTTCATCGTCATCTGGATCAGAAGCTCCTTCGCCATCATTGGAAGGCTCACCAGATTTTCCGTTATCTGAATTGTCTCCGTCTGAATTGTCATTATCGAACATCTCAGCGAATTTTGCTTCAAGTTCCTCATCTGACATTTCTGTGTAGTCGAATGTTACATCTTCAGCAGTCTTACCATATTTGGCAAGTAACTCTTCAAATTTTGTCATTTTGTTATTTATTCCTCCTTCCTCTGATTGTGTTTGAACAGGAGTCTGTTCTTTATTGAAATTAGAAAGTGTCTTGTTAAGATTTTCTAAGAGTTCAATCATTTTTTCATCTTTGTCAAATTTTACCGAATTGTTATTTACACTAAAATCTGCAATATCGGCACGAGAACCTTCCATACCTTCCTGAATTTCTGTGCCATCATCATGGCTTCCTAACAAAGTCGAAGCGTTTACATAGAAATCATTTAATTCAAGATACTTCTCCTTGGCGTTGTAAGAAAGTTCATCAATAAAAAGCTCGCAACTATTTTTTGAACCTTGTTTTGCACGAATAATTTCACAAGCCTTTGTATATTCTTCGCTGATATAAGCATATGCACATACATAATCTTTATCTAAATTATCATCATGTTCCCAAAATGCAGGTTCAGATGAGAAAGAACCAACTTGAGATTCAATATATCTAAATTCTTCGTTACCTTTATCATCCTTAACGATTTCCATCTCATGTCCTTCAAAATCCCAAGTTCCGTCTGTAAGCTGATGGATTGCAGCCAACACAGGTCTGTCAGCAATCGTATTCATTGCTTTCTCAGCAGCATCTTTTGATACATAACTCTTATTTCTGTTAAGTCCTGTATGAAAAATTCTGAATTTTAGACGCATCATTCCACGATGATTTTCGTCTACGGTATCATCTACCTCGAAAGTAGTAGGTACTTTTAAAGCCAACTGATAGCCAGTATCTTTAGAACTGAATTTTGCAAATTTTTGTTCTTGGCAAAATTTTAGTAAATCATCTTCAGTTAAAATTTTCTTTTTAATAACCTTTGGCATCTACTTAGTCTTTTCCTCCTTTCTGACATAATAAAAGTCGCCCAAGGAAGACGACTAAAATGTAAGCATATTTGTATACTTTAATTTATTTATATCTATATTTTCTGAAAACCGAAGAGTATCAGTATTCAAAAATACATAAATACCATTAGAATTTTGCACCTGTTGATATCCTAATTGGGATAGGAGAGTAGCAGTAGGTGCATCTTGTGTCTGTATAAATTTTTGATTCATTCCACCAATTCCTATTTATCATTTAAATTCTCGTCTCTTGTGCGAAGTCCAGCATCTGTAAGTTCCGAATCATCCTTCTCTTGACCACCGCCTTTATCATTACCTGTCTGAGTATAAGTGCTAGATAGTGGCTTGAATTTTGAACTAAGCTGCAAACAGTCTTCTTCCAAAAAGTTCATAGATAACGTATCTTTTTCAGACACACCATTTAGTGTGTTATAAAGAATTTTGTTTGGCAATCCATTGGTACATGATTCCAAGATTGATTTTCTAAAGTCATCTTTCTGATAAATAGAGACATCAAAGAATTTAACTTTACAAGGTTCAGATATCCAACTAGATAAAAGTCGATTTACAATCGCTTGAATCTGTGGAATAAGAGTTGAAATAGAAAATGTAGAATCTGCAAGTACGCCATATTTAAAAGCAGTAGAGTTAGAAGCGGAGTTTAGATTTAATATCTGAGCACCACCAGCCGTATTGAGAATTTCTTTTGTAGCTTTTTCAACTTTTGTAACATCGCCAGTTGCATCATCTGGAAAACTTATCTCGTGCAATTCACCAGGAACAATAGCAGCAGAGATATAAGGCGGTAATGCTTCTTCAAGCATACGATTGAAATACTGAATCATTATATCTGGATTCACAGCCCAATCATCTACATCTTTACCCATTGTCTTCATTTCAAGCCATACTAATTTATAAATATTAGCCGCCTGTTGAACTGCTTGATAATCAGAAGCGTCCATAAGATCAATCAATGATAAAAATATAGGTGTAAGCACGGGAACGATGGTTTCCCAGTCTTCAGACCTAAATTTAATACATACATTATATTCTTCTGGAATTAGCTGATATTTTTCATTTGTACTCTGATATGTATTCCACATACTATTGAATGGTTCACCCCAATATTCAAGAAGTTCCTGATGACTACGGAAATAACTCATATCCATAGCTCCTGCAAATGAACCATCAGGAAACATGCCTGCTATTTTCATATAATCTGGATCTAATGGAAGAACAAACATTCCTTGTCCTTCTGTATAATAAGCACATCCGTAAAATACATCTTCCCTTAAAGTGATAGACGCAGCTTTACGAAATTCATAATTTAATCCTAGAGTGTCAACTATATCAACTGTTTCTTGATACTTTTGCAATGTGGATTGTACATCGTTTTCGCCTGAAATTATAAATGGAGGAACAATATTACGAATTGTAAGATCAATCTGATTTGCATAATATTTACAAAGACGATAATAGATTTCTGAACGATAATAAAGATAACGAGATAAGCTTCGTAGATTCTTTTCATTAGAAGAGATATTCTTTATGTATGATTTTACATCTTCCTTTGAATAGTTACTGATTGACGTATATCTGGATGATTTCTGAATATCTCGAAGACTCGTAATTGCACTTGTTGCGTCTTCATAACGTTCAAGTTTACTTTTATTTTTCTCATACCATTCACGCATTTCATTTGCGGTTGGCTGTTTTGGAGTAGAAGAAGTGGTTTTCTTCTGCGAATTATTTATTTTAGCAGGTGCATTAGAATTTGCATCTACTTTCTTAGGTCTAGGCATATTTGATAATGCACCTCCTTAATTGTATTTTGCTTTACGGATTGTAAGCTTATTTATGAAACTTGTCGCATCCTCTTGTGGTCTTCTTTGCCTTACTTGATCTTGACTTCTTAATGTAAATAAGGCGTGTCCCATTAAAGCGAGACAGTACGATCTATCATCATGAAGAATGTTCTCAAAACCAGGAGCAAGGTCATATCTAATATTTCCATTAGAAGATTTGTATTTATACATGTGAGTTAATTCTTCCTTCATAGCATCAAGCTGTTTAAGACCAATCTCTTCTTCAAGAGATAATTTATAATTCTTTTCGACAACTTCACCATTTTCTTCTTCAAGCATAGTAAGATTTCCATGATAATCATACTCGGCAGTAAAACTAATCAAGTCCTGATCAATCATCTCGCATAACTGTGAATACATAATTGCCTTATATTTAGCTGGTTCACGCATACGAATAATATCAATAGCGTCTGGATATCTTTTTACATATGGAACAGCGTAATCATAATTCGCATCAATCAATCCATGATGCTCATAATCTTTTTCGCCCTTATGCTTTGCTTCATAGAAATTATCAAAAAGTAAATCACATATCTGTGTCGCTCCACCACCAGAACCTGCGTCAATGTATACTCCATGAATATTTTTATAATCAGGAACACCGTATCCATTATATCTGACTATAATATCTTGAAGCATTGTTACCTGTTCGGGGGTAGTAAGTGGTTTTTGTGTTTCTTTATCAATCAAATTGATACCATTTACAACATCTAATAACCAACCACGTTTATCATCTCTATGTAATTTGCCAACTAATACAAAGCTGTTATCTCTTTTTTTGGCGGGATCAAAGCAGATAATCATAAGAGAATTATCATCATTGACAAGCATTGGTGGTCTGACAACACTATTTCTAAGTACCTGTGATTTCTTAACGGCAATATCATCGCCAAGATCTGAATCGAATTTATTCATATACTCACGAGTAGCCTTAGTTGGATTCATCTTCATTTCTGAATCAATCTTTGCTTGAGTAAGTAGTGGAACGGGATATACTTTTCCATTATAAGTAGCATGAAGAATTACTTCACAATCTATATCTGCACAGAAATAATTCTTATCACCTGCCATAGAGTGCATTGCAGCTTCTTTATATCTTTTATAAAAGACATCATCCATAGAACCTGCTGAACTTGCACATACAACTTGATTTGGGAAATTTGGTGGAAGTAATGTTACATCAACATCACCACCAAGAGCGAAGTCACTGTTCTGAGTGACGAATGGAAGAGTAGCAGCGAACATATCTTCAGATACATACGATGCTTCATCATAGAAATTAAGTCGGCTTCTTCGACCACGAGATCCATCAAAATTTGAGTTGACCGTAGCCAAACTCGATCCTGAATAAAGTTTAAAGGAGTAAGATGCTGGATCGTGCCGAAAGCCCTCGCTATTTGAACTTTTAACAAGTTCGTTTAGAAATACATCTGTCAAGCCTGTAAATGAAGCGATTTCTTTTTTTGCAATAGATTCAATCTTCTTCATCATACCTATACTTTGAGAACCTGTGCTTGATAAAATGTACCCTTCAAATTTGGGCAGTAACATTGTTTTAGCCATCAAAAATGGGCTACCTAGAGTTGTCTTACCAGCATTACGACTCATACACCAAACAACATTTGGTGTAATCCATGACATCATAAATACATATTTCTGATAATCAAGAAATTCGATGCCGAAAAATCTTTCACAGAATTTTACTGGGTTTCTGCGCCCCCACTGAATTATTTCAGAGAATTTTTTCAAACTCTCTAACTTTAATTCAGACATATCATAATAAGTAGGTTTTTTGAAAAAAGTAAAATTCTTTGGAGTAAATTCATTTATAGAATCACCCATCAGGACAATTTTATCATCAGCCATCTTCGATTACTTGCCCTTTCTCATCTATAAGACCTTTTTCAAATAAGAAATCTTTAAGGTCTTTATTTTCCTTTTTCAATAACCTACTAAATTCAACTGCATTATCTCTTTCTTTTTGAAGATTAAATAACAATCCTTTTTGATGAATAACTTCTTTTTCCCAATCGTTTTCATCAGGATTTAATTGTTTTAATTGGTTCTGATGATTTCTTGTCATAATATCTTCGATTGCCATATTAGTTTCATAATCGAATGTATTTACCTCAGAACCATCTAAATCCATTTCTTGTAATTCTTTTATGATACCAGTAAGAGTACCAGCACCTTTACTTTTTCTATTGTTATTATTTTCAGATATTCCGTTATCCTTTGCTAGTGCAAGAGCAGAGGATATCATCTTTTGCTTTGTCTCAGCTAGAGATTTAATAGTTGATATAACACCTGGATTACTACCAAGTTGTTTCTTGTATTGTGAAATAGTATCATTGATTGTTTTTACATCCTTAAAACTTTGCACAATTTCAATTACAGCTTCAAGCTTCAATCCGTCATCTTTTACAGACTCATCAAAATATCCAACAAGCTTAGAGTAGAGAATAGGCTGTTCTGAAATTGGTTCATTTTCAAAAGGATCATAACCTAAAAATCTAAGAACTGTTCGTTTATTTTTTTTATACATTTCAACGACATCTTCAGATAATTCGTCTTCTTTATTTTCTTGTGTAGCTTCTTCATCTTTGTAAACTATTTTCTCTTTGAACATGTCGGAATCCATGTATCCCATACCAACATAATTTTTCATACTGATATTTTTAATGTATGAAGTCCAGACGTTTTCCTTACCTTTTCCTGTAACCATATTTTCAGATTCTTGGATACTTGCATTCCATACAGTTTCAAGAAAAGGTTTATTAAGATAATATAATGCTTTCTGCACACTCTCTTTCGTTGGCTCATGTTCTTCGCCTCGTTCGTCAACTCGTAATGCAATTTTACGAGCACAATCACGACAGATTCTCGAAAAACTTTTTCCACCAAGTAAAGGGTCTGTATCATAATAAAATTTTGTTTCTATATCCTTATGTTTATCACACATAGGGCAGTGTGCAGTACCTGCATATTTATCAAGTTTATACTGCAATTCTTCAACTTTTTCCCTAGCTTCAGCAGCCGTTAATTTAACTGGTTGCGTAGTGCTTTTTTTTGTAGCCAAACTAACAGCCACCTCCTTTTATTCCAATAAAAAAGAAGCCACTTCATACGAAATGACTTCTCAAACTTTTCAATATTAAATTTCCAATGAAAGTGCAATTTACACACCTTCAAGACTTGAGTAGAGGAATCGAACCTCGCTTATACCAACGCCTGACCTTATATCATACTTAAAATCTGTGCATTCATTTCTTTCATATATAAGGCGAATGGATTTGAACCATATAAACAAGTCAACTGCCATCACAGTTTTAGTGTCACCTATACACCAGTATAGTCTAAGAATATGCACATATCTTAGTTGACACAAACACGTCCTGTAGGAGTCGAACCCACATCTCTCAGATTTGGAGTCTGATATTCTAACCAATTAAACTAAAGACGTATATAATAAAAGAGCCATCTCCAAAGGAAACGGCTCTTTCTCATTTCATATTTTGTTACTCTTTTAAATGATTATCCTCGGATGGAGTAGTAGTCTTAATCTCATCCACGGTTATTCCAACATTATATGTTACATCCTTAATGACACGAATATTTTTATATCCATATTCTCGATCAAGCTCTTTAATTGTATTTTTCAACTCATCCAAGTCATCCGTTGAATATTCAATCAACTCTGATGGAGTACCTTCAGTCTGAATCTGATACATTTGATAAAATTCTCTTCCAAGCACAGAGTTATATTTAATTAATATTTTATACATATATAAATTACCTCCAAAATGATAGAATTAGAAAAGCTGCCAATAGGATTTGAACCTACAACCTTGGCTTTAGAAGAACCATGCTCTATCCATTTGAGCTAAGACAGCAAGTTTCTGGTCTGCATGAAGCACTAACTAGCAGATCTTGGACTGTACACATCCAGTTATTTAGAATATGGTCGCTTATCCGCAACCTAATTCATGCTTCCATGCACTTGTTTTTCTTGCTAACCAACGCACAAGAAGAGTAAGTGACAACTCGTATCAACCAAACTACATTGCGCTTATGTATTGATACTCCATTAATTTATCCAGTTGCAACGCCACATCGGACTCGAACCGAAATCTTCTCTCTATAGGAGAGACGCATGATCCTTTCATGCTGGTGACCTGAATAATATATTATTTGATCATTCCTAACTCGTACTTATAGTACGTCAAATGCATGATATGTGTATGAACAACCGTTTACTTTATCATTCTCCGCATATTTTCAGTCTTCGGAGCAAAGACATCTCGATAAGGTTTAATGACTCTTATCCGTCAAAATTCCAATTGTAAAAATCAGAAAAGACAATTTGCCATTTCTTACAAAACTCTGTGGACAGTTTTAATCATAATAATGGTTCTCATTAACGTAGAGAGGCACGAACATCTTCTCATTTCTGAAGGTTGAGAGTAACCGATAATCCTAGATGTCGGTAGGAAAGAAGTAGGACTTACAATACTACATGAATAGCAAATGCCAAGATGTGATACTTATATATTCTCTGTTTGGTTGCCCACTTAAGGGTTCTTTTATTTATTCTCTACATTGTCGTCACCGTTTTATATATGCCTTTCGTGCCTGTTTATAAGGGCTTTATTTGGATAATACAGTTCTATCGGTCTGTTAGTCCGTCTGATTTTCACAGAGCCTTGTTGAGTTCTTATGGTTTCAGAGCATTCGGCTGTAGGTATATGAGTTTGTTACCCTTAATATTATTCAATCACTTTGACATAAATCATCTTAACATGCTATGATGTAAAAAAAATTTTATAAGGAGTATATATTGGACACAATATTTGAAATATTTAAGACCATTTTTCCTGCTATTATTACTGGAATTTTTACATTCCTAGCCACTAAATATACGTATAATAAAAATATACCTTTAGACAAAATGGAGATAGCATATGATAAAATATATAATCCTATATATCATATACTATTACAAAATAATTCTAATAATATATGTACAAATCAAATCAGCTTAGATATATTTGTCATTTTAAATAAATATAATGATTATGCAGATCAATCGACACTTCACGCATTTGATTTATATCGTAAAAATAGAGATAAAGATAGTTTTATAAATTTTAAAAATAACATCAATAATAAATACATATATCTTCGCAAAAGACTTGGATATTTAGAACCTAATTTGATACAAGCGTATACATATTCTTCAAAAAATGAAAAATCTGTTTTACGATTAGTGTTAGAGTGTACTGTCGCATACATAACAATGCTCGCATATGCATTGTTGAGTGCATCAGTTCACACAGTTATAACATGGATAGCTTTTAGTTTAATATGTATCATTATAATTGAGTTATTAACTTTATTTTTTAGGAATATTTTAATTTATATCAGGAAAATTATAAAACATATAAAATCCAATAATAAATGTCGTAAAAATTGACATATTTTGACAAGAAGTGTCATATAATATATAATAGAAAGGACAAGCAGTTATTCAAACATCTTTGTTTTGGCTAGATAGAGATGGTTAGGCGGTTAAGTCACGTCAGAGTAGTGATACTCTGTTTATATAGATATCCTCATGACACAATGTAGGAAATACTTACAAAGGAGGATAATACGTGACATTTTGTGAATTACTAATTTTTACATTAGTGACTGGCATAGTAAGTGGTGTAATTGCTACATACTTAGTCAGATTGTTCGATAAACACAAAAATGACCGCCACGGCAAATAGCGATCATTTCCTTTGTGTTGATATTGTTATATTAGCCAAATAGTGTTCAATATTGGCTTAACCGTCTAACGGATAATTGCTTGTTTCTTTTGACTTGTATTGTAACACATAAAATTGTGTGGTGCAAGAGGGAATTAGACAAAGTCTTAGACAAAAGCTTCATCGGGATTGCTTATAAATCAGAAAGTGATTTTTGTTCTACCTGTTTTATTTCTCCATCAGCAAAATATTTTGCAAATTGTTCATCTGCGTCAATATCTTTGTACACTGATACCATATCTAGCGAACTCCAACCGACTAGCATTTGAATTACATCATCAGGAAGACCGCTTCGAGAACAAGAAGTTGTAAAGAAATGACGAAGACTATGAAAATAAAAGTCTTCTCCTAAATGTTTGCTGAATGTATCAGCCCAACTGTCAAGAGTGCTTGAATCCATAGGTTCATCTATATATTCTCCATTTGCTTTCTTTGGAAATAACCATTCTGATTCAATTCCGTGTTCTTTTCTATAATTCATCCACAAATCAAAATATGGCTTAAACGGTTTTGCCAGTGTATATGCTACTAACATTTTTCCGCGAGATCCTCTTCCTTTTGTTTGGATCTTTTCAGGTGTCTTATATAAAGAACCATATATGATGTTTTCATCATCGAAATAAGATACTTTAAATCGTGGTAACTCACTCTTACGTCTGCCACTAAATGCAGCTAATGCTAAAACACAAGCCTTGTCATATTTACCTTTTTCAACCCAATAATCAAGCATACCCTGTACTTGTTCATCGGATAGTACAGTTTTAGTAAATACTTTCTCATTTAGCATATTGTACTCAATATTTTAAACAGACCAATAATTATTTTAAGTTTGATAGACCATTACCAGCAGTAGGACAAAAATACAAACACTTTAAAATTGGTAAAATTGTTACGATTATTGGAATTTCAAGACATACAGAAACTGAAGAGGTGACGGTTGTTTATGACTATGAAGGACATATTTGGAATCGTCCTCTTGAAATGTTTATGAGTGAGGTTGATAAAGAAAAATATCCTAACACTACACAAAAATATAGATTTGAACTTGTGGAGGATTGATTATGAGGTATGCACAAATTCGGTCTATGGACATTTCTAATGGAGAGGGAGTTGGAGTCTCCCTCTTCGTTCAAGGATGTCCGTTCCATTGTTTCAATTGTTTCAATTCTGAAACATGGGATTTTAATGGTGGTAAAGAATGGACAGAAGAAATAAAAGATAAATTTATGAAAATAATTGATAGACCATATATTAAACGAGTATCATTCCTTGGTGGTGAGTGCCTAGCTGAACAGAATTTAGATGGGATTTTAGATTTAATTAAGGAAATCCGTATTTCTTTTCCTGAGAAAACCATTTGGTTATATACAGGTTTTCGATGGAATTACATAATGAATTATCAACCTGTAGAAACAGATGATTTTGATTATATTGAAGAATCTTATAATGATGGATTGATGGAAAAACGCAAGCAGATAATTTCTTTATGCGATGTCGTGATAGACGGAGAATATATAGATGAGCAGAAAGATCTCACACTCAAGTGGAGAGGTTCAAAAAACCAAAACTGCATTGATGTGAAGCAATCTCTTGCTCAGAACAAAGTAGTTTTATATTGTGATTAGATTAAAAGGAGGTGTCCAATTATGGCAGTAGCAATTATAACATTTTTTCTTGGTTGCATTCTCGGTATAACCGTTGCATCGTTATGTAGTGCAGCCAAAACAGGTGATGATCTTATATCATCATGCACAGAAGAAGGTGAAGAACAATATCATATCTAATAGAGAAGTTTAAAAGTATTTATCGGATCAAAGCACCAATAGATATAAATACAAATGATTTCCCACGCAAAATTAATGGACAATATGAAGATATAGATTTATACATCGACTGTCAATTTGGCAATAAAGTATTCTACCAAGGTAATAGCACTTTGTTGGCATATATTCCATCGATCGGACGTGGCAGAAATATTATTCAAAAGATTCAAGAAACAAATCCGTCAATTATATATAATATAGAAGAAACAGATGAAGAAATTCTATTTGAATTCAAATATGTCAATTCTGACAAAATTATTCCATTGTTAAAACCTAGAACCAATGGTGCAAATATATCACCATTCTCAAGCAAGAATTTACCACGAAATAATGAATATAGAATACCAGATGAAGCCTTGGATGAATACAAGGAAATAATCCAAAATATACCCCAAAACAAGCTTCTCAGTATTAATGTTATACAGAATTCTTTTATTAAGTCGTTGGCATCAAAGAAACATCCATTACCCGAAATAAAAGCTGATATGAGATTAAAAGGATTGCGTGGTAAGGAATATATACATTCTATTGGCAAGTGGGATAAGTATATTAAATATTTAAAGGAGAACTTATAATATGGAAACAATTAAGATAAAGTATTTTGATGATGAGATAGATAAAATTGGAAAGATTAGCAAAGGAGATTTAATTGATCTTCGTGCTGCCGAAACAGTAGAAATGAAAAAGGGTGAATTCCGACTAATTTCTCTTGGCGTAGGCATGAAGTTGCCTAAAGGTTACAAAGCAAATGTGTATCCAAGAAGTAGTACATATAAGAATTTTGGTATTATTTTAGCCAATTCTGTAGGTCAAATAGATAATAGCTACAGCGGAGATAATGACTGTTGGAAATTCCCAGCTATTGCTATGAGGGATACCATAATTCGTAAGAACGATCGAATTTGTCAGTTTGAGATTCAGAAGATTCAGCCTGAGATCGAATTCGTAGAAGTTGATCACTTAGATGATGAATCAAGAGGTGGAATTGGATCTACTGGAACAAATTAAAGAGGTGAGCATATATAGAACAAACAGTGGAAATTAAGGATAAGATTAATCTTACCATTAAAGAAGCATCGATATACTCTAATATTGGAGAAACTACAATTAGAAAACTACTATCTTCAACGGCATGTCCTTTCTTATTAAAAGTGGGTAATAAACAGTTAATTAAAAGAAATGAATTCGAGAAATATTTAAATAGTAAGCATTTTATATGAGATTGATATAACAATAAGAATCTTTGTGTGGTATAATACATACACGCAGAGATTCTTTGCCTTATATAAAGGAGGAATTACGATTGGGCAAAGATCTAAAAGGAAAAGAATTAGGGCAAGGTATCGTCCAAAAAAAGAGTGGTAGATATGAAGCAAGATATGTTGATCGTTTTGGCAAAAGAATATCGATTTCAGGCAAAGATTTAAAAGATGTCAAAAAGCGATACAATGAAGCATTGTATGAAAATGATAAACAAATCAACATCAGAGAAAATATCACACTCGATGAGTGGTATAAAGAATGGATGGATGTTTATAAGTTTGATGTTATACGAGAAAATACAAAAAAATATTATAACACAGTATACAAAAAGCATATATCACCTTATCTTGGTATGTTCCATTTAACAGATATTACTCAATATCAAATTAAAAAGAGACTCAAAGAATTAAAAGAAAACGGGTATAAATTTGAAACTTGTAATAAGGTGAAAATCTTACTGGTTGATATTTTTAATAAAGCTCTTATAAACGAATATGTGCGAAGAAATCCAGCAAAAGGAATCACTTTAAAAAGAGACGAGAAAAAAGATATTAGAGTATTAACCAGAGAAGAGCAGGTAACTTTCTTTGATTGCTGTAAAGGCACATTTTATGATAATCTATTTGTGACTGCGGTAGCAACAGGAATGCGAATTGGAGAACTTGCAGCATTAAAATGGGAAGATATTGATTGGAATAACATGGTTATTAATGTCAGAAAAACGCTTGTATACCAACAATACGAAGGTGATGCCAAAAAGGATTTTCATTTTGAAAACCCTAAGACAGATACAAGTACAAGAAAGATACCAATTAATAGACAATGTGAATTAGCCTTAAAGAAGCAGTTCATACAAAAAAGAGCTGTAGCATCCAAACAGCCAATCACAAAAAATGTCAGGGAAGATTGTGCAGATTTGTTATTCACAACAAGATTTAATACACCTTTAAATTCTCAAATTGTATGTGATGCGATCAACAAAGTCATTGAAGAAATCAATCTAACAAAAGACTATTTAGATGAAATGGAATCATTTTCTGCTCATTGTTTTCGTCACACATTTGCCACACGTTGCTTTGAAGCTGGTATTGCACCAAAGACAGTACAAAAATATCTGGGACATGCTACATTACAAATGACAATGGATCTCTATACATCTGTTATGCCACAGCATATGGAGACAGAGATGAATAAATTTGCAGATGTACTTGACACCATCTCTCAATCGGGTGATAATCTTGTCGAAAAACAATACAAAAATACAGTCCATAATGCTAAAGTAACTGTTTTTCGTGGAGACTCAATGGTGGTATAACTGGTGTTAGTGGAGACAAATATTCAAAGAATGGCTTAAAATAAGCATTTGTGAAGTACCAATTTTAACAACAAGAATATCTTATTACGTATACCAGATAACCCCGTATTTATGGACAGAAAAGGCGGATAAAAAGAAAGATGAAACAGCAGAATAAACGATTATTACTTCTATGTATAGCAGCTTTGTTGATATTGTTTATGGGAGCAGGGAAAAATACCGGAAATGTGCAGGCTGCGGAATCAGTAAAGAAACAGGAATTATCACAGGACGAGAACACACATACATTTTCAAATGCCAGTGACGGTTCCTTCCAATATGATTATGCAGTAAAGTCAGATTACTATAAAGGTATGGGTGTAGATGAGAGCACCGGACTGAAATATGCACTTGTAAGCTATGATGAGAAGCTGTGGGCGGTTGTAGTAACTAAGAAAAGTGAGTTTAATGGTTCCTATGATACCAGCTCTTATACAGGCAAGATGTCATTGAAATTTAAGCCGGCAACGACAAAGACCGTGCTTCGGTTTTCAAAAAATAAAACCGGAAACACAGCTCTTGAAAAATGCTTTTACTATAGTGACGATTATTCCATTCTGACAACCGGTTTTTCAAAGGATATATATTACATTGACGGAACACCGGTAAAAGGAATCAAGAAGGTAGCAGGAACGTATTATTTCTTCCGGAAAGGAAAGCGGGTGGAAGAAACCGGCTGGTATCCATATGGAAGATCACAGGTATATGTAAAGGATGGAAAGGCAATATTCCGCTTTTCAGGAGATGCCTGTTATTCATTTACAAATGGCAAGAAACAGCGTGTAACGGATCGTTACATCAGCGTTAAAGGTACAGTGTACTGGTTTGATGCAGCGGGTGCACTTGCACAGGGAATGAAACAGGCCGGCGGAGAATATTATTATCTGCGGGATGGTGTAAGCCGTCGGAACTATTATAAAAAGGTTGATCGTTATGGTTATTATTTTGGCGAAGATGGCAAAGCGGTAAGAGATACATGGGTAAATGTAAAAAATGCCATGATGTATTTTAATGCAAATGCACGTAATACAAAGACATATTATCTGGATGGATATAAGGACAGCGAGCGGATCGGAATGTATAAGATCTACAGCAAAAATAAATGGAATTTTGTAACAGATGGCATTTATAAGATCGATGGCTCATTTGTATATTTTAAAGATGGAAGACATTATACATCAACCAGATGGTACAGCTCAAATGATACGACCATGTATTATATCCGAAAGGGAGAAGTGCTCTATAAACGAAAACAGTCCGGAAACGGATATGTGCTGTATCAGGCAAATGGAGTCAGATGGAAGAAAGTTTCCAGTATGTGGGCGCCATATAATAAAGGAAAAACCTTTTACTATGATAAAAATGGAACAAGTCTGTACCGGTATTTTAATGCCAGCTATTCAAAGAGCAAATATAGGAACACAGTATGGATCTATGATGAAGGAAGTTCCGGATGGCAGCAGGTAACAGATAAATTATTAAATATTCATTCGGATTATTATTATATACCGGAAGATGGTGTGATAAAGGCAGAAGAGGGCTGGCAGACTATTGACAAAAAAACTGCAGTCTATACGGATGCTTCCGGAAAAGTATCAAAATACATATATTATGACAAGACCGGAAAATATTCCATATACAGAGAAGGACAGAAGCTGGATCAGATCGTTCCGGGGATTGTTACTGTCCAGATCAATGGCAAGACGGTATATTACCTGATGAATGAACAGGGACAGAGTGTATCTGGAAGTCAGTCCGTGGATGGATATCTATATGACTTTGACAAATATGGACGTGCATATAGCAGACGACTGGAAGGTTCTGTTTACTGGGATACGGATGCATGGATGAAGCGCGTGATCCTGGCATATCTGGGTAAGACAAATATATATTGCAATGTATTTGTCGATCAGGCATTTGCACTTGCTGGTGGAGATGATCCATCGCAGAAACTTGCGGTTCAGTATACAAGTCCGGAAAAAGGTGGTATCCTGTTAGACCGGATGTATACCGGAACGGAATGGGGCGGTGCCGGAACTGTGACCGGAAAAGTTGTTTTGTCAGATGGGAAAAGCTGGATGAAACAGGATTCGATCCAGTTGAATTCAGATATTGTAGATTTCTCATATGATGCATTAACTCCGGGAGACGTGATCGTATATTATAAAAACGGAGAGACAGAGGCAAGTCATGTTTCCCTGTTTCTTGGTAAGTTTAAAAATGCGGCAGCGGTTAAGAAATATCTGATTCAGATGGGTGTATCCAAACAGTTGGCGGAAGCCTGTGTCAAGGACTGGGGTACTTATTATGATAATGATGGAACTTACTGGTGTATTCACGGTGGAATGGGAAGCAGTAGTCAGGTCTATATCAGTAACAGTACTTATTGTATTCCGGCATCCGGCAATACATATACATATGGAAGAAAGATCATAAATGTGATCGACTGATAATACAAAAGCATTAGAATGCGGATATTGCATGGTTGTATGTTACTTACAACAGCAAATTGTCCGTATCTAATGCTTTTTTAGATGTTTATTCCTCAGAAGATAATTCTTCCCACTGTTCATACATCGTGTTCAATTCTTCTTCTACAGAATTTCGTTCTTTTGTCAGATCATTTAACAGTGCAACATTTGTTGCATTTTCAGGAACCAGAAATTCTTCATCAATTTCAGCCAGACGGTTTTCAAGCTGTTCAATCTTGTCTTCCAGCTTTTTCAGATCATTCGCTTTCTTTCTGAGCCTTGCCTGCTCTGCTTTGCTTTCCTTCCAGGAGAGCTTTGCCTGGGATTCTGTTTGTTTTTCCTGAGAGACAGTATCAGATACCGGTGCAAATGCCTGCTTTCCGGTGGAAGCCGGCTGGGCTCTGTGGCTTTCGTAGTAATCATAGTTTCCAATATAATTGGTTAACTGCTTATCCTTTAATTCGATGATCCTTGTTGCTGTCTGATTGATAAAATATCGATCATGGGATACATAAAGGACTGTTCCGGTATAGTTCCGTATCGCTTCTTCAAGGATCTCCTTGGATGTGATATCCAGATGGTTGGTCGGCTCATCGAGAATCAGGAAGTTTGCAGATGAGAGCATCATTTTGGCAAGGGATACACGCCCTTTTTCGCCACCGCTCAAGTCTGCGATCTGTTTGAACACATCCTCTCCGGTAAATAGAAAGGCGGCAAGAACGTTTCGGATCCTGGTATTGGTCAGGTCAGGATAGGCGTTGCTGATCTCGTCAAATACCGTATTGTTCATATTCAAGACCTGATGCTCCTGATCGTAGTAACCGATCTTGACACGGGAGCCTAAGATGACAGTTCCGGCATCCTTTGGAACAAGCTTGTTGATGATCTTTAAGATCGTAGTCTTACCGGTTCCGTTTCCGCCGATCAGGGCGACATGCTCACCACGTTTGATCTCCATATTCAGATCGGAAAACAGATTATACTGTTCAAAGGCTTTGGACAGCCCTTCGATCGTAAGTACATCTTCACCGCTGATAACGGATGGTTCCAGCGTCAGCCGCATTTCACTGTTTAATTCGGTTGGCTTGTCCAGACGTTCCACACGGTCTAATATTTTTTCACGGCTTTCTGCCCGTTTGATTGATTTTTCACGATTGAACTGCTTTAATTTTGTGATAACTTCTTCCTGATGCTTGATATCTGCCTGCTGGTTTAAGTAGGCTTTCATCTTATTTGTCCGGATCTCGGCGCGCTTTTGAGAGAAGTAGGTGTAGTTTCCGTTATATACGGTGCTGTGTCCACGATCAAGTTCTACGACCTTTGTTACGATCTTATCCAGAAAGTAACGGTCATGGGAGACGAGAATCACACTTCCCTGATAGCCGGTTAGAAAGGTTTCAAGCCAACTGATCGAATCCATATCCAGATGGTTGGTCGGCTCATCCAAGATGATGATATCCGGTTTTGTAAGAAGAAGTCTGCCGAGTGAAAGACGGGTTTTTTGTCCGCCCGATAAGGTATCGGTATGACGGTCGAAATCTTCTTTGGAGAAGCCGAGACCTTTTAATACTCCGGTGATCTCACTTTCGTAGGCATATCCGTTTTTATATTCAAATTCATGTGTATAGCGGTTATAGGTTGAGAGGGCGGCTTTCAGTTCGTCGCCGGTCAGTGTTGTCATATCCTGTTCCAGTTTGCGGATCTTATCCTGAAGCTCGATCACAGGCTTCACGGCATCCTCCATCACGCCGTATACCGTATCGTCATAGAAAATATCCTGATGCTGGGAGAGGTAACCGATCGTACGGTCTTTTGATAAAACAATCTGTCCGGAATCTGCTTCTTCTTCCTGCATAATGATCTTTAATAATGTTGTTTTGCCTGCACCATTGATACCAACGATCGCCATTTTTTCCTTATCTTCAAGATGAAAGGATACATTGTCGAGAATTACGTTGGTTCCGAATGCTTTACTTATATTTTGACAATCGAGAATCATAAGATTCCTCCTTATTTTCTTATATCATGTCAGATCTCATAACATTATATCGGTGTGTCAGAAAATAAGCAATATCCATTGAAATAGAATTTTAATAAAAAGGGAATATTTTCACATAAAATTTAGAAAAAGGTTATGTCATAAAAATTGACTGACAAGGGAATAAAATGGTATCATAATAGTGTATTTTTGTGCGCTTTTTACGGGTGAAAGTTATTTGAAAAGCAGGTGGTTATATGGAACGTAATAATGAGTCTCTGGCACTGATCAGTGACAAAGATATTCAGGAATTGAATGATATAAGAACGAAGCTGGAACAGACGTTGATGACGAAGCTCAGAAATGCCGGAATCTATTTTCACAGTATGTCGAGAGTGAAGACATTGACGTCATTACAGCGTAAGTTAGATACAGGGAAATATGGCACAGGAAAAGATGATAAAAAGATTCAGGATCTGATCGGTATCCGTATTAATTTATTTTATACAGAAGATATCAGGATCAGTGAAGCATTGCTTGAAGATACATTTATGGTAGATAACTGGTCGAAGACGGCATGGGAAGAAAACAGGTTTGAAGCACAGAAGTGTAATGGTGTATTTAAGATCCCAAGCAAATATCTGATCAACATATCCGATCAGTTGTGGGAGCAGCCATTTGACCGGACCTTTGAGGTTCAGCTCAGAACGGTTCTGTTTGAGGGCTGGCATGAGATCGAGCATGAGATGCGGTACAAGTATAAAATGGATGAAGGCTTTGATGATAACAGAAGCAGTTTGTGGGATGGACAGGAGAAGGATGCCCGCATGATGAACAGCATCATCGCAAACCTAGAGCTGTGCGACTGGTCAATCGTGCAGATCTTCGATAATCTGGCAAGAGATCAGTATATCAAGAAAAACTGGGAAAATGCGATCCGAAGCAAATACCGGTTAAAGATCACACAGGATAAGATTAAGCCTGAGGTTCGGGCATATTTTGATGAACATCCGGAGGTTGTAGAGAAGTTCTGGGCGGTATCCAAGCAGCAGCTTGTAAATATTCTGCTGAATAAAAAATATCAGAAGGTATTGTCGCCGAACCGGGTAATCTACCTTATCAATAAAGAAGTGGTAAATGATGAATTCATATCAGCACAGCTTGACAGAGAACAGTTCGGCAGAGTGCTGAACAAAGAGATTAAGCAGGAGATCCGTCCATTGGTATCGGATCTGGTATTTGACCAGAGAATTCGGATACGGGATGACGGATTTGACCGGGCAAGTGAGATTATATATGAATGGGCATATCAGCATATTTCCCTGATATTCGGACAGATGCCGAAAAAACTGGAATCCGTTTCTTATGAAGTGATGGGATATAAGTTAAAGGTCGTTGCAGAGAAAGAATATTTTCTTATGGATATGCAGACAATCAGCAATGAAGAAGCCGGTATGATCTGGCATGTGGTTGCAGAACTTCGAAAAGACAATGATGGACTGTATCTGACCTGCCGTCATATCTGTGAGAATATCTATTCCAGAGAGCGCCGGTATAATCGACCAAAGTTTATGCGGGATATATTTAATCAGGTCGGATTCTTGGATGCGGACGTATTTATGGATGAAGACACCGAAGCGGTTCCGATATCCGCAGACCAGCTTAAAAACCTTCTTTCATATGCTGGTAGAAGTCTTCCGGTGATCCTTGTAGATAAGCCGGAGCAGATTCCGGACTGGGCGCAGGATTTTGACGGATATACGATCAATGCAGAGGTTCTCTGTAAATCATTAGCCGGTATCTGTCATGTGTTCCTGGGAGATGAGAGCTGTATCAGCCGGATGCAGGAGATCTATGGAAATGAGAGTGTTGATGGCGCGGTATTCTACTGGGGCAGAGATGATGAAAGTCCTACGATATTTACACAGGAGGCCATCCGAAAAGCTTGTTTTGAAGAGGTCAATCACAGTGTTGATGAAGACGAGGAATACGAGAAAGCTTTCCGATATCGTCTGCGAGAACTGGTCTGTCAGGAATTCCATTAAAAACCGGGTTGCAAAGATCAGAAAATGGATGTATGATTTGAGCGGAACAAATTTGAATGAAGTGGAGACAATATACAAATGGAAATCAGAGATATAAATGAAATACGGTCAGCGATCAAGTACATGGATTACAAGCCTGTAATGCTGGCAAAGTTTTATGATATTAAAAGCTTATTGTTTAAAGAGATTTTAGAGAACGAAGACTATTACAAGGTTGCCAGCATATTACCGAATCCGGGCAATGACAACAAGATTGTAAAGTGTGTCAACATTCTGGATAAGAAATACATGGCAGGACGGGAAGTTGTAGACTGCACGAAGACACCGGGAGCAATACCGGCTGAAGCTGCAGAGATTCTGAAAAGCATTCGTACGACAGAAGATCCTGCATCCGTAAAGCTTTCCTTCGGTAAAGAAATGAAAGCAGAGGTATATATGAATATCCCAAGAGGTAACAGTCTTACGATCTCAGATATGACGATCACACCGGAGACAGAGCTTACAGTGATGAATCTGTATAATACATATTATACAGAGGGCTTTATACTTGCACTTCACTTTGATGAGTTTGCAGTAGCGATAGAGCCATCTGCCTTAGACGGAATCAAAGGTCAGGGTGATGTATTTGTCTATGCGATGACAAAGAATGCCATTTATAAAGATTTTGGAAGCAGATACTTTGATGTAGAAGCAATCCTGAAATATTACAGAGGATAGAAAAAGGTGCAGAGCGAGGAGCTTTGCAGACAGAGACAAAAAGAGAGCTGGAACCGTGGTTGGCAACAGCTCTTTTAATTTACGCGTGGGATGTTCCTGTGAACAGGTTTGCAAAGTATGTTTATGCCTGTATTGGCTGTTATATATGGAGGAATAAATGCTTTGAAGAATAAACTTGCATTATTATCAGGTATATTATGTATCGGGCTGGTAATTGCGTTTATCTTTTATACCGGAAAGGATAACCAGAAAAAAAGGGGGTATACGACGACCGGATTTGCCATGGGAACTGCAGTTACGGTATCGGTCTATTCGGATCAGGGCAGACAGGATGCGGATGCAGTGATCGACTGCGTAAGCAGACTGGAGCGTGCACAGATCTCATGGCGGATAGAAGGCTCAGAGGTATACCGTGTGAATCATGAATATAAGGCAGGAGAGCCTTATGAGATAAGCTATGACCTGGCATATGCGGTCTTACAGGAAAAGGAGGTAAGCGAAGCGGGGGATGATCTGCTGGCACTCACGATCCGTCCGTTAGCGTCCTGCTGGGGTATCGAAGATGGGAAGAAAGAAGTACCGGAGACTCAGAAGATAGAAGAAGCCTGTTCGGTAGTTAACGATTCGAAAGTGCATATCGTAGACGAACAGGGAAAAGAGCTGACACAGGTAAGTGAGCTTTCAGAGGATGGAACATGGTATGTGCTGTTTGATGAAACAGGCTTAAGCCTTGATTTCGGTGCGATGGGAAAAGGCATTGCTTGTGACCGGGTGGCAGAAAGCCTTGAAGAAAATCAGGCGGAAGGCGCTTGTGTGGCAGTCGGCGGCAGCGTTTTATGCTACGGCGCAAAGCCGGATAGTTCCGGTTTCCGGATCGGTATTCGTGATCCGAGAGGAAATGAAAATGATATGATGGGAACCGTAGAAGTCCGGTCAGACAGGCATCCGGTCTATATATCAACATCCGGCGATTATGAGAAGTATTTTATTCAGGATGGAAAAAGATATCATCATATCTTAAATCCAAAGACCGGATACCCGGCAGACACCGGAACGATATCAGCGACAGTGATCTGTGAAAGCGGTGCATTAAGTGATGCCTTATCAACGATGTGTATTCTGCTTCCGGCGGATCGGGCACTTAAGCTTGTAAAAAGCTTTGACGCAGATGTGATCCTGATCGATAAGGATAAGAATATATATATGACAGAGCAGGCAGGAAAACAGTTCACGATAACAAATGGAGACTATAAAGTAAAATGATAAAAAAAAGAGACATCATTCTGGCACTTGTGCTGATCCTTTTAGGAATCGTCTGCTATGGAGTCATCCGGCTGGGTCAGAAAAAAGGCAGTCAGGTTATTATATATGAAGACCAGAAAGAGATTGGCAGATATGATCTGAATACAGATACCACGAAAGAGATTCAGACCGCAAAAGGAATGAATATTCTGGAAATAAAGAATGGAATGGCATATGTAACAGAAGCAGACTGTCCGGATCAGGTATGCATCCGTATGGGGAAGATATCAAAGACAGGAGAAAATATCGTCTGCCTGCCGCATAAGCTGGTGATTCAGGTGGAGGGTGATGTTGGACAGAAATCAGAATATGATAATCGATAAGGGCTATTCATAGTATAGCAGGAAAGGCATATATAGAAAGAAAAGATGGGGAAGAAACAAAAAAATTCCAAAAAAAAATCTACAAATAGGAAGATACAGAAAAAGGCTCATAACAGCGCAGGAACGATAGCACAGCTTGGAATGTTTATTGCGGTTGCAATGGTGTTTTCATATATCGAATCCTTTATCCGGATCGATATCGCGGTACCGGGAATCAAGCTCGGACTTGCCAATATTGTAACTATTGTAGTGCTGTGCAAGCTTGGACTTGCGGATGCGGTTTTGGTATCCGTGCTCCGTATCTTCCTGTCGTCTTTATTATTTGGCAATTTTACCGTTATGATATACAGTCTTGCTGGAGCAGCAGTCAGCATGCTGTTTATGTGGATCTCTGTTAAGATCGGTTTTTTTTCAACAACGGGAACGAGTATTCTTGGAGGTGTCGGACATAATGTTGGTCAACTTATCGTTGCATATCTGGTGATAAAGAACCAAAATATCCTGATATATGCTCCGGTTTTACTGGTCTCTGGAACGATCACGGGAGTTCTGATCGGTCTTGCGGCAGTATTTGTCATGCGGGCGGTTGGCGGCCAGATTGGCAAGTTTTAGGGTTGTTTTTGACCCTGTGAAGTATTATTATATGATTAGTTTTTCTCGATAACAGAGAATGAATTGATAAGAATAACGAGAGAAAGAGGTATGCAGATGGGTTTATTAACTTTTTCGGGTGGTATTCATCCATATGAAGGCAAAGATCTAACAAAAGACAAGCCTGTCAGAGAATATCTTCCAAAGGGAGAGTGTGTTTATCCGCTCAGTCAGCATATAGGTGCACCGGCTGTTCCGATCGTAAAGCGTGGCGACCGTGTACTGGTAGGACAGAAGATTGCAGAGGCGGGAGGATTTGTTTCGGCAAATATCCATTCTTCAATCTCAGGAACGGTAAAAATGATCGAACCGAGGATGACAAGTGGCGGTAATAAAGTAAATTCAATCGTAATAGAAAATGACGGTTTATTTGAGACGGTTGATTTCTCAGAGAATGTGCGAGATCTCTCCACACTTTACAGAGAAGATATCAAGGATATGATCAAGGAGGCAGGTATCGTTGGAATGGGCGGTGCAGGTTTTCCGTCTCATGTAAAGCTGTCACCGAGAAATGAAGATGATATCGAATATATCATTGTAAACGGTGCGGAGTGTGAACCGTATCTGACTTCTGATTACAGAAGAATGTTAGAGGAGACAGATAAGCTGATCCTTGGACTTCAGATCTGTGTAAATCTGTTTGATAAGGCAAAGGGAATTATCGCGATTGAAGACAATAAGCCGGAAGCAATTGCAAAGATCTCAGAGCATCTGGCTGATAACGATAAGATCGAGGTAAAAGTTTTAAAGACAAAATATCCACAGGGTGCGGAACGTCAGTTGATTTATGCAACGACAGGAAGATATGTGAATTCCAAGATGCTTCCTGCAGATGCGGGCTGTATCGTACATAATGCAGATACGATTGTTTCCATCTATGAAGCGGTGATCGAGGGTAAGCCACTGTACACCAGAATCGTAACGGTTACAGGTGATGCTATCGTTAATCCATGTAATCTGCTGGTTCGTAATGGTACAAGCTGTCGGGAGATCATAGAAGCGGCAGGCGGTTTTAAGGATGGCAAGCTGCCGGAGAAGATCATTGCAGGTGGACCTATGATGGGTAAAGCGATGTTCTCGCTCGATGTTCCGGCAGTAAAAGGTCTGTCAGCACTTCTTTGTATGACACATGATGAGGTTCAGGACTGGGAGCCATCTGCATGTATCCGTTGCGGAAGATGCGTGGATGTCTGTCCGGGAAGAATTATTCCGTCAGATCTTGCAAAATATGCAGAACATGGCAATATAGATGCATTCTTAAAGCATGATGGCATGGAATGTTGTGAGTGTGGCTGTTGTTCTTATGTATGTCCTGCCAAGAGACATTTGACACAGACAATAGCCGGAACCAGAAAGAGTATTCTGGCAAGTAAGAAGAAGTAGGAGGTGGAGACATGGAAGAAACAACATTGAGTATTTCTGCATCTCCGCACGTCAGAGATCGGAAAACGACATCATCCCTGATGCTGGACGTGATCATTGCATTACTGCCGGCGAGTGTGTTTGGTGTATATAATTTTGGAACAAAAGCATTTGTGCTGATCTTAACCTGTATAGCATCTTGTATTTTTTTTGAATGGGGCGTGGAAATGCTCCTGCACAGAAACAGTACAGTAAAAGATTTCAGTGCAGTCGTAACAGGCCTGCTTCTGGCATTGAATCTTTCGCCGGAGGTTCCTGTATGGATGGCGATACTCGGAAGCGCATTTGCCATTATTATAGTAAAACAGTTATTTGGCGGTCTGGGTCAGAACTTTATGAATCCGGCACTTGGAGCCAGATGCTTCCTGTTAATATCATTTGCGGGAAAGATGACTACATTTACATATGATGGAGTTACAACAGCGACCCCGCTTGCGATTTTAAAGAGTGGCGGAACAGTAGATGTATTAGATATGTTTATCGGAAGAATTGCAGGTACGATCGGTGAGACATCTGCGATCTGTCTGTTGATCGGTGGTTTATATCTGATTATTCGTAAGGTGATCAGCCCGATCATTCCACTGGTTTATATTGGAACATTTTCCGTATTTATATTCCTGTACTCCCTTGCATCCGGCATGGGATTTGAACCATTATATCTGGCAGCGCACCTTTGTGGTGGTGGTCTGATGTTAGGCGCTTTCTTTATGGCGACCGACTATGTGACTTCACCTATTACAAAGAAGGGAAAAGTGGTATTTGGTATTATCCTTGGACTTTTGACCTTCCTGTTCCGAATCTATGGCGGCTCGGCAGAAGGTGTATCCTATGCGATCATTATTTCGAACCTTCTTGTTCCGTTGATCGAACGGTTTACACAACCGAAGTCATTTGGTAAGGGCGCTGAGCTTCAGAAGGAAGAAGGCGGCTCGGCAGCAGACAGCAAGAAGATGGATAAGAAATCAATTGTCATCGCAACGGTAGCAATCCTTGTCATTACACTTGTTGCCGGCGGTGTGCTTGCATATGTACAGCAGATCACAAAGAAGCCGATCGAACAGGCGGAACAGCAGGCAAAGGAGGACGCATACCGGGAAGTATTTACAGATGCGGATGCCTTCCGGACGGTAGATGGCTTCGACAGTGAGACTGCATCTACATGGCTTTCGGATAAAGGCTATAAGGCAGATATAGATGATGCAGTAACTGCCTGTGACAAAGATGGAAATGCACTTGGTTATGTATTTGTTATTACATCCCATGAGGCATATGGCGGAGATCTTCAGCTTGCTCTTGGTGTAGCAGAGGATGGAACTACAAATGGTATCTCCTTCCTGTCATTAAGTGAGACAGCAGGTCTTGGTATGCAGGCAGATACAGATGAGTTCAAATCACAGTTCGCAGGCAAGAATGTAGCACAGTTTAAATATACAAAATCCGGTGCGGCATCGGATGAGGAGATCGATGCATTAAGTGGTGCGACGATCACGACAAATGCAGTCACGAATGCAGTAAATGCGGGACTTTCCTATGCAGATTATCTGAAAGGAGGAGCAAACTAATGGGTAAATGTACAGAACGTTTATACAATGGTATCGTGAAAGAAAATCCAACCTTCGTACAGATGCTTGGTATGTGTCCGACACTTGCGGTTACATCATCAGCGATCAACGGAGCAGGTATGGGACTTTCTACAACCTGTATTCTGGTGTTAAGCAATGCGTTTATCTCACTGCTTCGTAAAGTGATACCGGATAAGGTCAGAATACCATCTTATATTGTTATCATTGCTTCCTTTGTAACGGTTATTCAGTTTTTAATGCAGGCATACCTGCCGTCCTTAAATGACAGTCTTGGAATCTATATTCCACTGATCGTAGTAAACTGTATTATTCTTGGACGTGCAGAGAGTTACGCTTCGAAGAATAAAGTTCTTCCGTCAATCTTTGACGGACTTGGAATGGGACTTGGCTTTACGATTGGTCTTACTTTGATCGGTATGTTCCGTGAACTGATCGGAAAAGGCTGTGTATTCGGATTCCAGATCATTGGAGATGGCAACCTTCTTCAGAAGACATCAGGAGCAGGAAAAGCAATCGGAGATGTGCTTGCAGCATATACGCCGATCACAATCTTTGTACTTGCACCGGGAGCATTCTTTGTACTTGCTTTTATTATTGCAACGATCAATAAGAGAAATGCGAAGAAGGCAGCAAAGGCACTTGCAATTGGAGAAGAGATCCCTGCAAGCTGTAAGCCGGAATCCTGTATGGGATGCGCAAACATCATGTGCGCAGGAAGAAAGGCTGCTATGCAGGATACTCAGGTTAATGTTCAGACAAATGCCGGCAAGGCATCCGCTGCACAGACTCCGACAGCACCGGCACCACAGCCGAAAAAGGTTGTGATCCCAGACAAGATAGCAAAGAAACCGGTAGAGCAGGAAACCGGACAACAAGTGCAGTCGGTACAATCAGCGCAGCAGCCGGTTCCAGAGCAACCAGCACCAGTCGTACAGCAGGCTGTTGCTCAGAGTACACTGCAGCCACAGATAGCAGCTTCATCAGAGACTACGATTACTCCGGTTTCACAGGAGCCGCAAATACAGGTAGCACAGGTAGTACAACCAGAGCAGCAGCCGGTACAGGAAAAGCCAGCGTCAACCGTACAGCAGACTCCGGTTCAGGTGGCAAAAGAGATGTCTGACAGACCGAGAATCCATATTCCGGCGAATCTGAATAGAGTACCACATGCAGTTGTTCTCTCAGAGACAGACAATCCGGTTTCAGAGCCAGAGAAAGCGGAAGTAGTATCGGAAGAATCCGATATGGTTGATACATCAAAGCTTGTAAGACCAGATGTTGCAAGTGCAGATCAGGTAAACAAATATCAGGAATTTGATGAGAAACCGACAGATAAAAAGAATAAGAAAAGGGGAGGTAGAAAATAATGCATATTTTATTATTGGCAGTTGGAGCAGCCCTCGTAAATAATGTAATATTAAGCCAGTTCCTCGGACTGTGTCCTTTCCTTGGCGTATCAAAGAGTGTAAACACAGCAACCGGTATGGGCGGGGCAGTTATATTTGTAATGACGATCGCTTCAGCGGTAACGAGTATTGTTTATTATGGAATCCTTTCCCCGCTGGGATTAGATTATCTGAATACAATCGTGTTCATCCTTGTAATAGCGGCACTGGTACAGTTTGTAGAGATGTTCTTAAAGAAGAATATGAAGTCTTTATACGAGTCACTTGGAGTATACCTTCCCCTGATCACAACAAACTGTGCAGTTCTTGGTATCGCACTTTCAAATGTACAGAATGAATATACGATCCTTGAGAGTATAGTAAATGGTTTTGGTTCAGCAGTAGGTTTTGCGATCTCAATTACGATCCTTGCAGGTATCCGTGAGAAGTTGGAATACAGTGATATTCCGGAAGCATTTAAGGGTACTCCGATCGTTCTGATCACATCAGGTCTGATGGCAATAGCGTTCTTTGGCTTTGCCGGATTGATATAAGGAGGGATCGTTATGGATATTACAACAATTCTGATCGCAGTTGCTGTTGTAGCAGGCGTTGGTGTCATCATTGGTATTCTGCTCGGTGTAGCTGGTGAAAAGTTTAAAGTTCCGGTAGATGAAAAGGCAGTTATGGTGCGGGAGCTTCTTCCCGGAAATAACTGTGGTGGATGTGGATATCCTGGTTGTGATGGTCTTGCAGCAGCCATTGCAAAGGGTGAGATGCCGCCATCTGCATGTCCTGTTGGAGGTGCAGCCGTTGCAGAGGCAATCAGTGCAGCACTCGGCGTAGAGAATACAGCAAGCACTAAGTATGTAGCCTTTGTCAAATGCGCAGGTGACTGTGAGAAGGCAAAGGATGTCTATGACTATGTTGGACCAAAGACCTGTGTTCTTGCACAAAACAGCCCAAATAACGGGCCAAAGGGCTGTACATATGGCTGTACAGGATATGGTTCCTGCAAGGCAGTCTGTGAATTCGGTGCGATTGATATTATAGATGGCATTGCAGTTGTAAATGAGGAAAAATGTAAAGCGTGCGGAAAGTGTGTAGATGTCTGTCCAAGACATCTGATCGAGCTGGTTCCATACGATGCCCCTCATCGTGTCAGATGTAATTCAAAGGAAAAAGGAAAAGAAGTAAAGGCAGTATGTTCAGCAGGGTGTATCGGCTGTTCACTCTGCGTCAGATCCTGTGAATTTGATGCGGTATCGGTAGATCAGAACCTTGCACACATTGATTATGATAAATGTACCTATTGTGGCGCATGTGCCAGAAAGTGTCCGGTCAAGATCATAAGCTGATCAATGTGATCGGATTCAGAATCTGACTGCTGTGACTGATTCATAGGCAGATCGGTGAAACCGATAATTTATATGTCTAAATATATTCTCTGCTTCATATTATGATACGGAAGGTGGATTTTGTTGAAAAGGGAATATAGATGAGATTTTGTGAATTAAAAGAAAAAGAAGTAATAAACTGCAAGGACTGCCAGCGGCTTGGCTTTGTTGCAGATATTGAATTTGATCCCTGCTCCGGAAGAATTGAGGCGATAATTGTTCCAGAGCAGGGAAAAATTTTCTGGTGCTTTGGATCTTGCGAGGAGTATCGCATTGATTTCTGTAATGTAGTAAAGATCGGGCCGGATATTATTTTAGTTGACATTCCAACCCGAATATGTAAAAGTTAGTAGCAGAGAAAATAGAGGGGATAAAATAATGTTCCCTGATTTACGGAGGCAAAAACATGAGATGTCCATTTTGTTATGTTGATGATACAAGAGTTATAGATTCCAGACCGGCGGATGACGGTTGCTCGATTCGAAGAAGAAGACAGTGCGATGCCTGTGGCAGACGTTTTACGACGTATGAAAAGGTTGAGACGATCCCGCTTATCGTAATCAAAAAGGATAAGAACAGAGAGACTTATGACAGAAAGAAGATCGAATCCGGTATCATAAGATCCTGTCATAAAAGACCGGTATCTGCGGAACAGATATCCAAGTGTATCGATGATATCGAGAACGAAATCTTTAATCTGGAGGCAAAAGAAGTAGAGAGTACAACAATCGGTGAGATCGTTATGGATAAGATCAAGGATCTGGATCAGGTAGCTTATGTAAGATTTGCTTCTGTATACAGAGAGTTCAAAGATGTGAATACATTTATGAATGAGCTGAGTAAGTTATTATCTGCAAATTCTGACAAGAAATAGACGGGAACAATCATGGTAGATTCATATAACACAATACTGACACCGGGCATCGATGAGATAGTTGAGAAGAAATCCAGATTTATCGGTTATGCACAGCCGGTTTCTTCAGAAGAAGAAGCATATGCGTTTGTAGAAAGTGTCAAGAAAAAACATTATGATGCACGACACAATTGCCATGCATTTGCAATCGGAAAAGAGAATACCCTTTATCGTTTTTCAGATGACGGAGAACCGCAGGGAACAGCTGGAAAACCGATATTAGAAGTGATATCGGGAAATCAGGTAACAGATATTTGTATTGTGGTTACAAGATATTTCGGTGGTACTCTGCTTGGAACAGGAGGGCTTGTCCGGGCATACACAGAAGCCGCTAAGCTTGCCCTTGCAGATGCCGGCATTCACCAGATGCAGCGCATGAAGCTTATGGATATCACCTGCTCCTATAATGATTCCGGCAAAGTACAGTATCTCTTATCAACAAATGAGATCAGCATAGAGAATACAGAATATGGCGCAGACGTAACCTTCCATACAGCAGTCCCTGTCTCCGATGTATCTATGATCGAAAAGAAGATTACAGAAGCAACAGCAGCCCGCGCTGTAATCGACGAAAAAGGCGAGAAATTCGTATAAACAAGGCTCATTCTTTTTGCGCCAATTAATTTAAAGTAAATATAAAATAAGCTTGCCTGTAGCGTCATATAGCGTCACAGGCAAGCTTATTTTTGTTTTCCCTAAAAAAAGGTCGGCGGAAAAAGGTAGGACAGATACCGCAGGATCGGCGCATAATCCTCCAGATGCAGGAAGATCGGCGAGAAGATCAAAGTGCAGATCACAAGAGCCGGCAGAGCCGATACAAACCGCTTATAATGTCGGAAGATAAGCAGACAGATAAAAGTGAACAGCAGACACAGCAGTATATATCCGGACATCTTTAACAGAAATGGCAGGATGGCTTCCGGCTGCTCATATAAGTAGAGCGTAACTACACTGACCAGCCATACCGGTGTTATATTAGCAAGAATACCGGTCAGACAGAAACGCAGTCTTTTCCGTTTGGATACTCTGTCATAGATGTGGTCATCCTGATCCTTCAAATAGACCAGCAAACCGACCAGAGAAGATAAGAACAGAAGAAAACCGGTAAATGCATGAACCGGGAACAAATCTACGCTGTCGGTTGTTCCATGGTAGGCTCCTGTATTATTGACAGATAACCGGAAGACAGAATCACTGTTCATATAATTTCTGTATTGATCTTCCAGATATGACTGGAAAGAACTCCGATAAAAGTCTTTTGTGGCAGAATTCGATGCCAGATAGTTGACGGCAATAGCCGGCGAGAAAGTATCCAACAGCCGGTCGAATAATGTTTCGGAAAAGATTGTCTGGAACATCGAAGATGGGGAAGTGTATAAGCGAATGTGGCAGTTCTTGATATCATGTATAAATGCGTCAGAAAATCCATTGTCAAACGCAAATCCACAGTCATACCGCCCGGATGCAACCTGATCCTTTAATTCCTCCATAGAACTGCATTTCTCGAAAGTAAAGCAGTCCTGATGTCCGGAGAGCTCCTGCTCCACCTGTGCCAGGTAACTGTTTGATTCTTCCATATAATATCCACAGATGAATACCGTGCTTTTTTCTTCCATCGGCAGATTTTTTACATAGAATGCCGTGAACGGAATGATCAGCAGCAACAGAAGATTGATGAATTTTTTTGAAGTCCGTTTTAACAGGATTCTGTATTGACGTAACAGCATAAGCAGTTGTCCTTTCATCGATTAATGGTAAAAGCCATTACATAAGTGGTTTAACAGTTGATAATACGGGGTATGTTCAGCAAAATTCTGGATGAAGTCAGGCAGAAGTCTGACCGGAACAATACCGCCTCCGATATAAGCCAGTAAGAAAGCTGTCAAAAATAACAGCAGGCATGCCCCGGAATATCCGGTTGGCAGATACCCGATCAGCAGGATAACGAATCCGATAAACAGGATCGCGGGTATTCCGGCAAAGAATCCCGATATATGAAACTGCAAAGGGGCAAAATGACCGATCGTACCTCCGGTCATACAGCTAAAGAACAGTATCGTATAGATCATAAATAATGTGATTGTAAGTGTCAGATACTGACTGATTATAATATGCGCTCCGGTGATTCCGTGAAGCTTCAGACGAAGACGTAATGTATCAGAATTCCCTTTTATAAAAGATAAAAAGACGATTCCGCTGAAGAACAGCATAAGCAGCAGCCCGGATACTATATAATACTGATAAGGGGTATAAGCTCCGGTAAGCTGTAAGTCTTCTCTGATATAAAGCTCTGTTCTGGATAAAACATAATCCATGTAGAGATTATCGGCATCCGTTGCAATTTGATCCAGTGCAGTATCCGGGAGCCCCATTTGATATGCTCCCTGATAAATGATCGTAGTTGCAGCCTGTGCAGTAGCAAGCATTGATGAGGTGGATTTGAATACCTCATTTAGGGTGTATGTCTCTAAAGTACCATCCTGATTATAAATGACCGTGATCGGATTGTCTTCTCCGTATATAATGCTGTTGATGATATTATCAGGAATGATGATCAGCGCCTTGATCTGGTCGTTTGCAAGCATCTGTCTGCCGTGATCTTCGGAAGCTATCTCGATGAAATGGCAGGTAGCCCGGTAGCTGTCCATTTCACTTACCATAGAATATGCCATCTTGGCATAAGGAGAAGATGCATCGGCAACCAGCCCGACATTGACCGGTTCGATGGTCTGCTCATTATATAATAACCGGTTCGACAGCAGAACGACGACAGAGAGTCCGACCGCCAGAATGAGAGTGATCAGGACAAGCGGAAGAAACCGCTGCTTTATTCTTTTAAGGTCTGTTAGAAATAATCGAAAAAACATAAGAACATTCACATCCAATCTGAATCAGGCACGAAGCATGGCTGCGTAATCTGCACCATTTGCTTCCTGTAGTAAACCATCCTTTAATATATAGATGCGATTACAGATGGAGAGCGCATCTTCTTCATGTGTTGCAACGATAATGCTGCCTCCATTACCGGTATATTCCTTCAGATAGTCCAGAATTCCTTTTTTACAGAGAAGATCTAACGCAGCAAGTGGTTCATCCAGTAATAAAAGATCCGGTCGCTCCAGCATACAGATAGCAAGGCTCAGACGTTTCTTCATACCACCGGACATTGTACTTACCTTCTGATGAAGAAAAGCATCTACACCGAGTTTTTTTAAGATAGAGAGGCTGTAGGTGCTGTTTAGCTCGGCAGATCTGCCGGAGTACCAGAGCTTCAGATTATCCAGACCGGACAGCTCCGGAATCAGTGGATTTTCCTGTGGAAGAAAACTGACCGTATTATCCGGTTTGTCAAAAGAATAAGTGCCATGATCCTGTCGGAGTCCGCCGGACAGAATACCAAGCAGCGTTGATTTTCCGGAACCGTTGATTCCCAGAAGCCCGATACATTCACCGGGTGCAACTTGCAGGGAGATATGATTTAGTACCATTTTCTTTTTATAATTTTTTCCAATATCATTTACAGTAAACATATTAATAATCCTCTTCAATAACCTGAAAATCCAGATAGTCGAATTCAATCGCTTCCACGAAATTATCATGATTGAAACGTGTTCTTGCGTGGAGAATAAAATCATTTTGATTTTTCTTCAGCCAGATCGGTTTTGCAAGATCAAATTCATAGCACATTTCCTCTAATGCTTTGTATACCTTTTTTGTTCGTGTCAAAGACGCATCATCTATACAGACAACCGTATCCTTTATCAGCCGGTTATCCTTCATTATTTTACCCCATACTCGGAACATAAGTTAAAACCTCAATTTCTATATAATATATGTAAAAATATTGCATACCACAAAAATCATTCTGTAATCTGTCATAAAAAACTGTATTTCAATTTCCATATGAAGTCAAGCATAAATAAATGTAAGTTGTTCAAAATTTTTATACACGAAAAACACATTTCTTCTACATGGAAAACACACTTCTTACACAATTACAGATTATAGTATAACCTGTAAATAAGAAAGAGAGCAGTAAACAAAAGAAAGCTGCTGTTACATAGAAAGAAAGGATGATTGATTATGGATGAGAATTTTAGAGAAGAACAGGATCGTCAGTTCGACTCAGAAAGCCAAACACAGGAACAGACACAGACAGCTTCCGAACAGACGACGGAACAGATGAATATGCAGAATGAGAATAGCTCCTATGGACAGAACTATGGAAGCAGCAACGTATATGGACAGACTGGTGCAGAACAGAACGCAAATGCATATAACTGGCAGAATGCACAGAGTAGTATGTATCATGGAACACCGGGACAGAATATGTATTTTGGCGGTGCATTTTACTCCAGCAATCAGCATGCAGGATATAACAGCCAGACCGGCTATACATCAGCTTACACGAATCCATCAGGAAATGCTGCACAGGGTACAGGTGCTTCCACGCAGAATATGAATGGTTATTCCGAAAATGTAAATAAAGCAATGCAGAAGGCTGCTGAGAAGGAAAAGAAAAAATCAGAAAAGATGGTACGCTCGGCAAAGAAGAAAGCAGATAAAAAAGCTAAGAAAGAAATGAAGAAAACAAACGGTGGAAGAAGTACAGGAAAGAAGGTAGCGACGACTATAGCTGCGGCAGTTGTCTTCGGACTGGTTGCAGGCTGTGTCTTCCAGGGTGTCCGGTATGGAAGCGATAAGTTCTTAAAGAAAGAAAATCAGACGGTTCAGATCGGATCAGATACAACTACAAGCTCCGCTTTGCTCGATGCAAATGCATCCGGAAGCACCGGTGACTACAGTGTAGCAGATGTAAGTGCAACTGTAATGCCATCCATTGTATCCATAACAGGAACATATGTAACAACATATCAGTACTGGTTTGATACCTATGAGCAGGAGCAGTCAGGAGCAGGCTCAGGTATCATAATCGGAAAAGATGAAACAAGCCTTTATATCCTGACGAACTATCATGTGGTAAAGGATGCAAAAGAATTATCAGCAGGATTTATAGATGGTGAATCAGCCGGTGCAGAAGTAAAAGGCTATGACGAATCAAATGATGTAGCGGTTGTAACCGTTCCGTTAAAGAAGATCAAGGACGACACATTAAGTCAGATCAAAGAGATCACAATCGGTTCATCCGAGAACTTAAGAGTCGGAGATCCATGTATCGCTATTGGTAACGCGCTTGGATATGGACAGTCGGTAACAGTAGGATATATCAGTGCTCTTGACCGTGAAGTCAGTGTAGATGACGGAACTGTAAAGGTTCTTCAGACTGATGCAGCTATCAACCCTGGTAATAGTGGTGGTGCTCTTGTAAATATGAAGGGCGAACTGATCGGTATGAACACAGCGAAATATGTAGACAGTACAGTAGAAGGAATGGGCTACGCACTTCCTATATCCGATATACAGGATATCATCAACGATATTCTTGCAGGCAAGAGTACAACCAAATCAGGATCAACCTATCTTGGTGTAACCGTTAAAAATATCACATCTGAATATGCAGAAGGACTGAATATGCCGGAAGGAGTATATGTATATTCGGTAAGTGAAGGATCTCCGGCAGAGAAATGCGGACTTCTTACAGGTGATATCATTGTAGGTATTGATGGAAATGATATTTCAGACAGTACAGATCTTCAAAGCCAAATAGCAAGTGGAAAGGTTGGCGATAAGATCGAGATCGAATTCTACAGAAATGAAAAAGGCGAATATGTTAAGAAAACTGTAAAAGCAACTCTGGAAGCAAAGACAGAAGATTTGACCCAGAATAACTAGAAGTTTTAATATATACAGATAGAGAATATCAGACGGAAGCCCTGAATATGGACAGTTATATATATAAGTATAACAGCCATATTTGGGGCTTTTTTCAGGCATAAAAAAAAATGCAAAAAATGTCAAAAAAAGTGTTGACATCTGACGTCTGATTTAGTATTATATCAACTGTTCGCGGTACGAAACACCGAACGAACAAAGATCACAACTTACATATTTC